>Ga0126335_1000566_pt1 | contig 18096 bp, 5 predicted proteins | sample OlaspJWI45metaG_FD_108409 | JGI IMG/M metagenome (GOLD analysis project Ga0126335, IMG submission 108409) | Marine gutless worms symbiont microbial communities from Oahu, Hawaii - Olavius sp. 1 OAHU.JWI-45 metaG | ecosystem: Host-associated > Annelida > Digestive system > Unclassified | place... | reverse complement strand
TTGCAGTTCATACAGGTGTTAATCAAAAGGCTTTTTGTAATCAAGTGAGTGACTGAAACGCCAACAGGCAAAAATTTTCTGTTGTAACTCATATGTGGCGGAGCTACGTCCGTCGTGTTTGGGAGGGGGGCTAATTTCAATGGTTGAATGAGTAAGAACGTAGAACAGCCGCCAGCGTGACACCACGCTACAGGATCATTGATCGCAATAGTCCGCATCTCAGGTGCATTCGATGCGGCTGAATAAAAGTGGCATAAAATGTGGCTGTGTCCAGGATCAGTATCACTTCATCTACAAAGTGATCGACGAACACGTAAAGCGGATCGAGAACTGTCCACCAGAGTGCCGGAGCACTCCTGACCAAAATGCTCCTTCCATTTCCTCCCGTTTGCCTGCTCCCTGTAACACAGTTCGGACCACTTCCTACTGGCACAAATGGGTTTCACCGGATGATCTTCCGTGTCGAGATGTGAAAGTACCATCACCTTGTAGACGCTTGCCGCCTTGCCGAGGCAGTGCACCACGTACCACCCGTAGGAGTCGCAGTCCTGGTGTCCGAAAGAGAAAATCTTGTGGAAAAGACAGCGGGGAGACGAAAATACCAAAAAGAGAGTCACGGAAATGCGAGAAGTGTCCTGCAATTGAGAGCAAAGTCACTTCTCGTTCTCGTTCTATGTCTCCCTGCTACAATCTGCCGAGTAGAAAACCCTCCTTCAAACCAAGCCCAAGGCCAACGTACAAAATGCCCACTTCACAGTCTCCGAATAACGAACGCACTATTCCCTGTAAAGAAACTCGTTCATTTGGCATAAGAAAAACGTCACCGGTTGTAGAGAGAAAATCGGTTCGCGGCACACCAAGTGATTGTAAACAAAAGCGAGAAATATATAACTCGGACAGGCAAACACCATGCAGGAAGCTAGATCCAATCATTACAACCAAAGTCCCGCAAACGAAACTTTACGCCGAAGATCCGTGTCGCAACAAAACTTCTGTGCCATCCCCTCAAACTCAACGTAAGGATACACAAACTGACTGTAAACCGAAGACCACAGCAGGCTACTCGGAAAAGAAAACACCGTGTAGGAAATTCGATACAACCGTTTACACAGAAGTTCCGAAACCGAAACTGTATGCGGATGATCCATGCCGCCAAAGAGCTTCAGCGCCGCCCCCTCAACGTGAATTAGTAGTAGTTCCTCAAGGTAAACCATGCAACCAACAGCCTGGTTTAATGATCGAAGAACGGCCGTACGAACGGGTCATAGGCTTGCCCAATCTACCGTGCAGAAAAATGGACTCATATATGGATAAACCGTGCAGGCAGATGACATCCAAACCCAGACCTCGCACCACAACGTTTGACGAAAAAGAGAGTTCAAACTGCGAACAAATAGAGTTGTCGGATGCAACAAAGACATACGACTTGCCAAAGGAAATGCCGTGCAAACAACAAGCTAACATAGTAGAACTACCTACAGCAGCCAAGAAAACGTGCGATCAGGAAACGATTTCTTCGCAAGTTCAACAGCCAACACTGCTAAGGGAAGAAAAGCCCTGCAAAGAAGCTACAGAAGTGAAACCCTGTTCTGAGTTAAGTGATTCCTACACAGAACGAAAACATAAACAAGCTGACGTAATAGCACCACCTCTAATAAGCAAGAAAACGTGCAACCAGGGGCCAATTTCTCCACAAATTCAGCAGCCAACAATGCCAAAGGAAGGCAAACCATGCAAAGATTCTATGGAAGTAAAACCATGTCCTGAGCCACGTGCTTCCAGTGCAAAAAGAAAATGTAATCAGCCGAAAGCACAAGAAATACGGTCGACGCAGACAGAAGAATGTGCTGATGTACATAAGAAGTGTGAACAAGCATCAAAACCAACTGTACTGTACACAGAAAAACTGCCAACGTCAGTCACTGTCCCACCCTATTCTGTAGTTGAAACAGCGGGTCCAGACAAGCCATGTGGCAGGAACGAGCTGAAAACTTTGGAGACGATGCAGCCAACCACTCCAATCGAAAAGAAACCATGCGCAGATAACGTGGAGCAAGAAACTTGGCAAAGCAGAAGAGACCAGGAAGGAGGGAGAAACAAAGACACTTCGTGCAGTCAAGACTTAACAATCTTGACTGAAGTTGTTGTTCCAGCAATCACTTCTATTGCACGCAGACACTGCAAGCAGAAGCCTGTGTCGAAAACGTATGAACGAAAACTCCCGGAAAGACCATGCAAAAGCAGCAAGGGCACAGCAGATAATATAATGACAAAACAGCCCAACAGTTTTGCTAGAGAAAAGCCATGTACAAAGAATGCAAATGTGCAGTTTGACAGAACTGCACAAAAGCAGTCAACAGAAGAAACAAAGTCACCGAGTAGAAAAAGACCATGTAGAAAAGAGAGAGCTATAGAAACTGATTCAGTAAAACGAACTGACAACTGTCCTGGCGAGAAAATAACCAAGGAGACACGATTTGGACAAGAAAACCATATTCCAATTTTTACTGGAATGAGACAATGCAGAGAAAAGAAGATGCAAACCAAAGACCGTGTTGCAACACAAGCTGCAGGAGCTGAGGATGTGACCAAACAAAAGCCACGTAAGCCTAGGACACAGACCGAAGTTCCAATTCCTAGTCATCAGCCAACTGTGCATAAACGAAAAGGTTGTAAGGAGCAGCCACCACCGGAATCGGGAGCACAGAAAGAACCCACAGAGAAAGGTGCAGTCAAGCCTGCAAACTGTGCTGACAAAGTAGAACGTAGTCAGCCAAACACGGAGGATCAACACGATAAAGCTCAGGACCCATATGCTCGTTGTCACGCGGATGAAACTGACAGCGTGATAGCTTGGATGTCGCAGACGTCGATAGTGGTAGGTGGACAAAATGTAGCTACAGAATCAGATTTGGTATCAAAATCAGAAAAACAGAAGAAAGACAAAGCAACTAAAGACGCTACGAGAGGCTCTGGAAAAGAACAGTCTCCGTCTGACTCCACTCAGAAGAGACCGTGCAAATATGATGTAGCAACGGCAGCACAAAGTCTGGGAACAGACGGAAAACCATGTAAACCAAAGACTGAAGCTGGAATTTCGATTCCTAGTGAAAAGACAACATTACCTTCACCAAATTCCACTCAGAAGAGACCATGCAAATACGACGTTGCAACTGCGGCACAAAGTCTCGACACGAAAGACGGGGACAAACAAAAGCCATGTAAACAGAAGCCGGAGTTCGAAATTCCAATTCCTACAGAAAAAGCCACGGTACATACAACAAAACCCTGCAAGGACAAGGCGTCGCTAAAATCCGAAGCGCAGAAACTACCAAGTGACCAGCCGCCAAGCTGTGAGGACAAAATAGACGACGATCACTTAAGCACACAGCAGCAGCGCGACGAAGCTGAAGAATTTCCATGTTCAACAAATGCTACTGACAGTGTAATAGCCTGGATGTCGCAGACATCGTCATCATTGCTGAGTGGTCAGAAGGAAGATTCTTGCAGTGAACAAACACTAACAGAATCCTGTCTTTCAGCCACCGAGTCTACAGCTAACAAGGAAGTTAGCCAAGTAGCTCAGACAACTGTCCAACAGGAAGCACAAGCGCCCAGCTCTGCTCCTTACATGTCCACAAGTAATACAAACACATGTAGTTGCCCTGACGTGAAAAAATCACAGCTTCCTCTGCAGACAGAACCAGATATATCTATCACATCAGAATCAAAACCAGTCCAGAAGAAAGAAACGAAATCAAGTCGATCAGAAGATGATGACAAATCTTATCCTGAGCACAGCCAAAAACCTGATGAACAAGTAAAGACTAACAGAGAGCCTTGCTGTAAGTCAAACATGCCGCCCAGGGACCAGTCTGTAGAAAGTACCTCAAAACTGATGAGTAGATGCAGACAGAATAGAATACTGAAATTGTTCAAGTACAAGAAAAAGTTGCCGTGCACATCCAGAATGTTGCCAGATAGTTCAGAGTCTCTTCCGTCAGGAAGTAGTGGTCTCTCCCATTACACAAGCACCACTGACTCTGAATCAGTTTCAGACTCCAGGTACAATCAGCAATTACAAGGGCCATCGGCATATCTTCAAAGAGCATCTGAACCTACGAAAAGTCCTGTCATATCCCACAATATTAAGGAAAAACTGGCAGAAAGTGCTGATACCAACGTTCATAGCATGAAGTCGACCGAAACCGCACAATACGAGCCAAGTTTATTGACAGACCCAGGAAGTTGGATGAGAAAAGCACAGTCAGATGACCTCGATATTATGATTCACCGCCAAAATCTGTCAAGTGATGATATGTTACATACTTCAGAACCAACGCTAGACATGTTGGATTTCCCAACGCAAACATTAACCACACAGATTGTCAAACAAACGACAAGGAAAGACTCAGGGCTACAGCCGGCGGCAATTTCTAAGCCTGTGGCCATCCCAGGAACAGTCCAGGAAGATCCATTAACACTTCTAGAATGGGATTCTACTGATAATACCAGTGCAAAAGAAAATGTTCCTAAGAAACCAAATCCCGCTCCGCAGCACCATGTCCATTCAGTTACAGATGGTCATTCTGGAATCCGTGGAGCAAAAATCAAAAAGGACTTGAGTAAAGCTCGACCAGGCCAAAGTAAACTAAGAAAAGTGCCGGACAAAGATGAAGCAGATACAGATGAATCGGAAGACTGGGATTCATCTGAAAAATCCGAATCTGAATCGTCAATAAGACCAAATATTGGCAGTTTCCATGTTGCTGACGAAACTCGCAAAGATCCAGGCAACTGGAGTAACAGTAATTCCGGTGTACAGAGACAGCCAGATGAATTCTTTGATACAGATTGGTCCGACGACAACAGCATTCAGGATTATGCCCAGCCAAAGAATACAATGTCTTCTAAAGCTGCATACTTTGACCTTAAAGACTGATAAATTTTACAGTTTTTGCAGATATACTGTGTTAACCACTATACTGTGCAAAGTTTAGTGGGATGTTACTTAGCCTACTGCAATGGATTTGATGTGAACATGAGCCACAGACAGATTTAACATTTGTATCATTCATTTGCTGTTGGAATATTTTTTCTATTTTCTTTAAATGACAATTTTGTATAACATGTAGAAGTATTTAGAATTCTAGTATTGCCGTTGTGCACAACTGTTGTATGCGACTTTTATTATTTTGCAGCACAATTTCTTCACCTCTCTTAGACTGAGTTGTTCGAAACAATGATGAGAATAATCTCTGGTCCACAAAAACACAAACAAGAGGCCAAAGGCATTTGGTAAAGGCTGCACTGAATGACCCAGCACACATGGCACGAGGTGTACACTGCACTTGCTGCCGCCAATTTCAACCGTGTGACAAAGACACACACCATGAACATCGGTAACAATAGTCAGCATATCATGCATTCAACGCAGCCTAAAAAGTTAACCATCACTTGTTATACCATGTCCTTCAATGCCACTGTAGACATGCAAAATACATGCAAATTAGTTCATATGAACTGCAAACTCAAGACACTACCATCAGCTAGAGTGCACAACTTCACACGAAAGTTGTCCAGGACTTTCAGTGTAAACAATGCTAATTTTTGTATGTGACTGCAAGTCTTGCACAGCAGGCCCACCATGCATAGTCCGCTACCAGCCTATGCAAGCATCACAAATATAATGAATCACTGTTTACTGTAAAAGCTAGCACCACATATAGCAGTAATTTCAGCCCGCCATTCCACGGGTCCGCCATTGCGAGTTAGTGTCGGGGTCAATTTTGTGGTGAAGGTCGCGCTTATAGAATTACAGTTTAGGGTTACAGCTAGGGTGAGTTATTGGGTAGGTGCCAAACTAGTTAGAAGTAGTGAGAAACCCAGAATGGCGGACCCAAATCATTTCAGTAACTATCTGTTTCACAGTTTAAAACCATGACCAAATACATGTGATGATACACATTTCTGTTGTAAGTGAATTAGGCCGTACAGTACATACATCTAAACTCTGGTACTTTTCGGAACCCAAAGTGTGTGGTTTGTTTCAAGGGTTCTACAGACTGGGCTTTCTCAAGTCAGTATGGACTGTGGTAAACTTTAGAAAGTTTAGACATGAAATTAGTCCGTTTTCAAAAGCAGTTTTTGGCTAACTCATACCATTATAAACACAACAATAATGCCTGCAGTGATGCATGCAGCTTTGAAAAAAACTGAAAATTTTATTTAATCATTAACTATTAAAAAATTTTAACGATTAAAATTATTTCTAACGATTAATCGCTCTGATGAGCTTGCTGAAAGTACAACAAATGAATTCGCTCATTTCAAGGCTGATAAAAAGCTTCCAGATGGTGAAAACCCATTATGTGGTGGAAGACGAATGAACACCGTTATCCGAGATTGGCACGGCTGGCAAAGGATGTTCTTTGTGTACCAGCTACAGCAGTGCCTTGTGAGAGGCTGTTCAGTTCCGCCGGTTACATAGTAAACAAGACGTTCTTCACTGTAAACATGCTGGTTTGCCTTCGGGACTGGTGTCCCTAACTTTCAATGTATGTAACTCTAGTCCATTGTGTGACGTAACGTTGAAAATTTCAATAGTTTGATAATTACAATTAGAGCATTATCTTCTAATTATATCCGTATTAACTAAAATTAAGGACTAATTAATCGTTAATTTTCAAAAAGTCAACTATTAAAAAATTTTAATTGTTACCAGCCATAACAAATGGCAAAATCACTTACATTTTAGCTGTGTGTCCCTAAGGCAAAATACACAAGTTTATGGTTTTGTGACCAAAACATTTTGGGGTAAGCAATTAGTTTTTTCCCTCACTCTCTCATATCCATTTGTGAATGCTTCTTATTGTATACACCCTGTCTCAAAAAAATGGACACCTACGATTTTTTTGTCATAATTTTACCAAAACAAGTCGGTCAGGCATAGTTTTTGGCGGCAGATTAATATCATGAAGGTATTGCCTATAGTCGTGCCTAGAAAGTTTGGTATAGGTCTAAAACCACCTTCGTGGTTATTATAACAACCATAGCATCATTGCAAAACAACACGTGCTGGTCTACCGCGCAAGTTCGACAACAGTTTCTTATGGTCTTCAGTAATAACTAAAGTTGTTTAAAAAACATTTCATCTGTCCACAGAATGCGAAATATCATAAATAGTGTTGTCCTTTAGTTTTGCCAAAGGCCCCGAGTCGCTCACTCCACTGGTCTATCGCCTTGTTAACAACGGTATGTTCAAAGTCAGCCCAGACTTCCACCAGTTGCTGTTGTGAACATAGCTTATGCAAAACGCCGGTTTAATTAAAATAGTGCACGTCAAATGATAATGATAATAGGGCATTTTGGTGGAGCTATGCTAAAAAGTGACACATGTTTCCAAAGAAACCCGACTGCCAAACTTGCGTGGTAGACCGGCGCGCTGTTTTGCAACAATGCTACGGTTGCTATAGCAACTATGCAGGTGGTTCTCGACATATACCAAACTTTTTGGTAAAACCAGTAGGTAATGGCTTCTTGATCTTCCCTACCAAAAACTATCCACAACCGGCTTGTTTTGGCGACGTTATGCCAAAAAACGTACGGGGTCTGGTTTTTTGAGACATGGTGTAGTTATCAAGGCCGATGCTAGATAGATAGGCATCAAGTCTGAAAACAACTATAGGAAAGTATTCTGTTGCTGCTTTGTTGTTTTTCAAAAACTGTAATTATTGAATATTTTTTACGCAAAAGGAATATGAAAATTTTGCTAAAAAGAACAATTTGAGAAATCCAAAATTGTTAGACATACCAACCATTTCTTGGGAGTCAACTGGAGAACCCTAACCGCATACATGTATATATATTTTCGGCCAAATGAAATGGAAGTAATCCAATGCTGCAGTTGCATATCATCTATCGCCATCCGAGTCATCATCAGTTCGCTCAATACATTTGCCGTCCTCTTCCATGTTATCGGTCACTAAAACGTCAGCAGTCTTAGTGTCAGCGGAATCATTCCGGCCGCTGTCAACTGTCGCACTGAAATCAGCATCGTCAGCACTGGCATCACTGTTTTCATCCGAATCGCCATCATTGCCCTTCCCTACAACAACAGCTTCAAATTCAGCTCTGTACATAAGTAAGTAACAAGAAAGTTCATACTTGGCTCCTAAAACAAACAAGCTCAGTTGCAACTGACATTGCATCCCGCTAGTCACGATTTATTGACTATTTTCCAACTCAACAGCAGGCAGCTCTTGACAGCATATTGGCTATATTTTCTGACATTTACTTTCCCTTCTCCCATTTGATGCCCTCAATGAGGGGGATCCCCTCGAGCTATCAGGTTCATATTAGGTATGAAAAAAACTAGAATGGCTGGGCTACAGTCTCACGAAGGTCGCACAATGATCGACTCAGTCGTTTGGGCACAGTACATCAACGTGACAGACAGATACACTGACAGCTGACACACAGACAGCCACAAAGCCATGCTGCCACAGTAAGATCTACCTACCATAACGCAATGCGTTCGGGTGACAAAAAGTCATGTAAGTTAAACAAATCTGCTTTCAACACATGCTTAAAAAGAAAACAGTTCTGAACCAAATGTCACCCGCTTCACAGGTTCACAACATGATGACAGTAGAAAATGTACATCCTAACTGCTACAGTTGTGAACTGTAGCAGTTAGGATGTATTGCCACTTATAGCCACTGGCTTGCAGCACCCTAAATGATCACAAAATTTTGAGTCTCTATCTTTAGCCATTCCTGAGATATGTGGGGGGTCCAACTCCTATCCCCTGTGACCTACTTTTGCATATTTTTTGTTACAGCCCCTAGCCATCGATATGCACACAAAGTATCTAGCTTCAGATGTTCTGGAGATACGTTGGGTGGCAACAATGGGGAAAATTTTTCCAAACTCCCCCTCCCCCATGCTGTTGGGTAATCAGGATCCCCATCCCATTCCTTGGGCCCCCAGGAGTGTTCACCCCAAACAGGATCTTGAGCTGTTTAGCTGTTTTGGCACAGTGAAGCCGATTCGAGCCGCATGCCAGACAGACACCACGATCATCGGTAACAATAGTCTGCATTTCATGCATTCGATGCAGCCATAAAATACATAACCGAACATCACCAATCAGCAGTGTAAGACAACTGGTATAACTATTTGACCGCAAACATGTATAAATCTGTTTCTGGGCCCAACAGCCCAAAGTGGGTCAAACGGTTTCTGTTGGTCTGAATAAAATCGCATCAGAATTTAACAATTTAACTCTTTAGCAGTTACGCCACAGCTTAGATTGAAAACTACCAGCAAGAATAACTTCTGTATACCATCATCCGTGTTTGGCTTTGCGGCAATTTTTTTCTTCTTTCCCTCCTTTGCCTTTTGCTTTTTCTTCAAGCTGCACCACGACAGAAATCAAACAAACACTTGATACAGTGCACATAACTCAGCAACATCATTGCATTGCTGTGCATATTGGTAAGTAGATCTGGGATTTTCACTCTCCGGCTGGAACCAGAATTTACCAGATACCGTATATTGATGTAGGACCATAAGACACACCGACAATTGAGTTAAGTCGACTACACCATCTGAGTGAGAACTCAGTAGTTCGGGGACAGTACTAGTTTGACTTGGACACCCAGACTGCTGTGTGGGTGGTGTCACAAGTTGCTCATTTGAGTTTGTAATGTCCTGGTTCAAATCAAGGGTGCAGCAAAGGAGTCAAATGACCCTATCCTTGACATTAAGTAAGTAACATTTTCCGGTTTCTTGACTGTCAGTAACCGTAACTGGATAGTGAAGTGTCTGGATATCCAGCTGGAACCGGATATCTGGTACATCCCTAGTGTCTAAAGTAATTTAGTGATGGCTGCATTAAATGTAGTGCCATCTGGCAAAAGCAAATGAGTTGGAATATATTTTCATGGCAGCGTGGCCCCGCTCCCATCCAATATGATTGTCATTGGCCCACAAGAGTCTCCATCAGATACAGGACGTTGATCCATTCAAGGAGCAGACGTGTGACAGACAGCCAGATGTACCACAACACAGAATTACCAATCGCAATAGGCTGCATCAAATGCATTCGATGCAGCCCAAACAACTTGGAGATTCTCGTGCATATGCACAAAAAGTAGGGCTATACCAGCCTTTTTCCCAAATCCAGCTGGAATCTGGCTCCGGACAAAATTTTGGCCGTATTTCTGGATTCAGTTGGATTTGAACAAAAGTGCTATGTTACCGGACAACAAACAAGTTGACATTTCTACGCAAAATGCTGTTTGAGTTAAAATTATGTGTGTTAAATAATGTTGATACTGGAACATTTTTGTGAAGTTATGCTGAAAAGTGACACGTGTTTCCCAAGAAAACTAACAGTTGAACTTGCGCTGTAAACTGGTGTGCTGTTTTGCAATGATTCTATGGATGCTATAGCAACCACGCCAAACTGTTTATGCACAACTAGTAGGCAATATCTTCACGATCCTGCACGCTTAAAATTATTTGTAATCGGCTTGTTTTGGAAAAGTTACGCCAAAAAAATCGTAGGGGTCCAGGTTTTTTAGACGGTGTATTACCACAGTTGTCCCATTAATCCATTACATAAAGTTCCTTAAAGTTTGCAAACTTTTAGACAAAAGAAATTTTTTGCACATGCAGAACCAACCGTTTTGCTCTTTTCTTCTCAGTCCGAGACACCGCGGCTTTCTTGTGTTCAGTCAGTTTCTTCTGAAACTCCTCATCCAAGTCATCCTGATATTCACACACCCACATTAACAGTTGGTCTCAGAGTGCATGGCTAAAGGCTTAACATCCCATTCGTCACTATATAGGTCATTTCTGGGACCTGCAGTGAGTCCTCCAGTCAGGGTTCTGGGCTAGAGTCAAGGTATCCTCACGCAAAAGCAGGGAGGCAGGCTACATACACATGTGCCGAAATAGGAGTGGGTTGGAATCTGATCCCACCAAGAAATCAAGACTCCACAATTACTTGGTGAGCTAGGCCTACTATGCTACACTAGGTGGCACCTTTGATCACAATCACTGACTGTGAACATCTGTTAATGACGTCACAATGCTTGATCACTTCCATAAGCATCGAGTCGAGCCCTATGCTTGAGGTACTAACCATGCAAGAAGAATTTCTCAGTCATGCACAGTCACATCATAGTTCACTTCACAGCATTTGTAGGGCTGCTAAATTAATGCATTAATAAATGCATTAAAGAATTATTCACAATTAAAGAATTAACACCGTTAACAAAATTAATGCACCGACAAAAAAATTACGAAAATTACTACTGCAAGCTCAGTGAAATCAAAATACACTGGCCTAACTAAAAGAACTGGTACGCCAGGACACAGAGACAGAGGCCAGGAAGTTAATCACCGTACTAAGTGAGACCATTGCCATCATTGCGGCCCACCCATGTGCGGCCACATGCAATAATGAGACCAATAACCACTGCCATACGATAGCAGCTTACGTAACAGTTTTAGATTTCATGCGTTTGCTGCAACAGAACAGTCTACACAAATACAGTGTGCATTAAAAGTGTGTCAACGTGCGATTAAAAATTTTTTTTAAAATTAATGCCTGGACAGCTCTATTTGTTCTTACACATTGTAATAATCGGCACAAAGGTGAACCCACCTCTGCCTCACCTGTTTGTATTTCTGGTTGAGATATTTCTGCCGAGCATTTTCACGTCTTCGAACGCCGCGGTATACATGAAAGTCACCACTGCCTGCTCCAGCACTCGAACCTGCACAACGCACATCATGGATACAATAAGCTGCATACAAATACTAACTACTACTGACAGGAGTAAAAATTAAATAATTATGTCTAATATACTATGCCTGTAGCCTAAAGGATTGGCCAAAGTAATTTAACAAAGGTCGCACTGAATCTGTGGAGGGAAATCGGGACTCTCATCTAAAATTATGCTAACGAGGTCTGCACTCTCCAACAGTCTCCAGCGCAAGCAGAACCTCGATTCGTTCAGCCACGTTTGCACGGTGAAGCCATGAAGCCGAGTGACAGGGCTGCCTTAGAGACTGACAAACATCTGGGATTATCTATTGCAGTAGTCTACATCTTGTGCCTTCGATGTAACCCCAAAAGCAGTAAACATTTAACACACAATGCAGAACAACAGAACAACATTACCTCAAATGGAAAGCAGGCTACAGATTTAGAAATAAGGTCAATTTTAGATTAGAGTTTAGAGTTACGGTGTGATAAGTTTGGAGTGCATAGGTATTAGATTGGATTTCCATTTGAGGCAGTAAAACTCCAAGTGCGCTGAATAATTCTGTTGCTGTCACTATTACAGAACTTACCAACGCAAGTTAAGAAGTGTCTAAAAGTACAGGCATTCGGGAAGTTAACTATCATACAGCAAGCAGCTGAAGAAGAGTCGACCAGCGTGTGAAGCATACCAAAGGTAGAGTGGAGTGTCTATTGTGATTAGGTCACGGTCAGGTTAGGGTTAGGGTTAGCATTGTTTTAACGGTTCCTGTACTCCAATTTCCTGTACCCTAGACACAGCCAAGTCAAAATATGCTACATACAGTAAACTGTCTATATCTCACATAGCAAAAAGACATTTACCCCAAATATTTCTGATAAATTCTGGCGGGTTAAATACTCGCGGCAACTTTGGATCCTTCTTCTCTGGAATGAAAACCGGTTTGTCCTAAAAAACAAATTACAAGAAAGACACCAGACTAATACTACTGTGAATGTGTTTGAAGTATATTTCATATTTGGTAGAAAGATCTACATTACATACTCACTAATTTTAAGCTAGCATCATAAATGAAGAAAAGAGGTGATGTGTCATCCAGAAGATAGGCACTCCTGAAAAAATTCACCCGGCTCTCCTCGAGTTTCACTGCCTCACATGGAATTCACTATAAACTTACCATGTCCTAAACCTTAAGTCTAAAACTGACCCTAACCCTAATCCTAAACCTGTAGCCTACTTTCCATGTGAGGTAGTAAAACTCCCAGAAGTGCCATTCACCCTATGCTAATAAGCGATTAATTATAATTCTGAGCATGGCTCAAACGTGACCCTAACCCTAACACAAAAACTGAGGCAAACTGCAGTACTTCTTTTCTACATGGTGAACCTCTCCAAGAGGATGAAAGCTGTCGATGCTAACAATAACCCTAACAGGGTGCCAGTATCAGCAACTTATTCACTTTTCCCAGAACAGTCAAAGACTTGAGATATTCTACCAGAACACATCGTTAACCTTGGCACTGCTGAAGCTTTCAAACACGCCATTCTTGCTGTTTAAAGTCGAGCACTAGGTATTCCACTGTATTGTACAGTGTAGGGAGTTGCGCATCTACCCAAAAAAGCTGGACAATAACTGTTTTTAACCTGTATCTGCACCTGAACTGCTGTTTCATCAAGCTATATCAGCACCTGCTTCCAGTCAGCTGGCTGTCATTGCAACTTCATCCTATTGACGTTGTGTCAGCACTACAAAGATGAAGAACTTACCGCCTTCTTCAACAATTTTTCGAGTTTAAATCGTTGAATTTCTGCAGCGGATCTTGGCACGACGACATTTTTCTCTTGTTTGTCTTCTAATTCGTAATTCGCTAAAAAGCCCTTAGCACTGGCGTTAGCCATAACAATAGTTGTTTACAATTCTCAGCGTAGAACAGTTACGCATTTATTTTCGGATAGGGCTGTGCGAATAGAGAATTTCATAGGTCGAGTACTCTGTCGAGTGTCGATTCTTATCGATTAACCGAGTACTTTACTTATACCGAAAGTAGATATAAAATGGTTCTAAACAGATGGACACTTGGTAGCTAATGCGCGTTTTGTGACGACAATGGCACTTTATATCAGTTTTTGGCAAAGGGTCGTGCGGAAAACGCCCAAAATAGCGGATCTGTACATTCGGTCGCGAATCTGTGGCAGATCCTACATCGGTAAAACATTTTAATCTCTTTTCTTTCCCTTTTTATGTAATACACTGTTCTTTGGGCTAAAGAGTCTCCACCCAAAACATGACCTCGATCCTTTCAGCCATGTTCGCAGGGCGCAAGCACGGCATACAAAAAAACTGATAGACAGACAGACTTACAGACTGACTGACTTAGAACTTTACTGTACAGGATCATCAAATGCAGCTGCATCTCACATTAGGCCTACGCGTTCCTTTAGGCCTACTTCTTCAAGCGTTGATGTATTGTATACCTCGCTACCTCCTCCTAATGAAAATTCGGTAACTTAAGTGTGCTGCAAAATTGTAGGCTTTAATGCCCAATCGTCGCAACCTCGTAATTTTTAAATGTCTCAGCATGCACCTCGCCTATCTTAGTGTTCAACTTTGAGTCTTTGAAGTGTAAACTTAGTACGCTACCGTCATGGACTACCAACTTACTTCTAGATGAGATCTGTCTTCGAGTGTCCGTGACTCCGTGTCTTATGAAAAATGAACAATAGACCGCTGGGAATGTTTTACAATTGAACAACAACTGTATTTACTGACTGTACAACGACGCTAAAATATCCGGCTACACAATGATAGGCCTACACAGTGTCGGGGGTTCTGATCCGGTCCCATGGCGAAGAGATTCGATGCCGCCTTTGCCAAATTACTTTAGCCTTTAGTTTGTTTTTCTCGGACGCTCGTGCTACGTTGCGTTGTGAAAAATAGCAATCGCTCGCACTCGCTCGAACTTGCCGAAACTCGCTCGCACAAGTTCGCACCAGAGATATGGAAGCCGGTCGGGTGGGTCGGCGTGACGCCAGTTGCCGCACGTGTCCGGTCAGAGTCTTTCGACTGGAGCTAATTAGGACAATTAAACAAATTTCAGTTTTGGAACAATTGTTTGTCAAAGAATCTCGGCTGCAATTTCTGCAAAAGATTTAAATTATAGCAGTTCGATCGAATTATAATGGCGATCGATCGCCATTGTTATTAATTTATATACACATAATTGACATTTATGAACATAATACATACAGTTTTAATGTACACTACTGTATTTCATCTTTGCATAACAGTATCTGAACAAAATTGTGTAAATTTTACCCATTAGTTTTTGGTTTCTGTTAAATATTCTTTGAAATAGCTCACGGCTTTGTGTAATTAGGCTTCAGTGATGACAGTGCCGCTTTACAACGCATACGCTACACTGTACGACTTCTCAGTCGGACAACATCTCTTTCATTCGCCCAGACTGGTGGTCACCGGACAGGCCCGACCTCAGTTTTGTCTAGTACAGGATTTTATGGTGTCACGCAGCAGCAAGTTCATCAGCAATGGATGCATAATATTGATGAAGTGAAGCAGTGCTTATTGAATTTTTGCCACGGAATCGACCATAGAGCAATTGACAATGCAATCGATGAGTGGCATAAGCATTTTCACGCATGTGTGCGGGCAAACGATCTATACTTTAGCAGCTATTGAACTACTGAACAGTATCGACAGCTGCTAAACATGACACTTTTGCTCTTGTGGTCTATGACACGTTTTTAAGTAATTTGTAATTTTAAAACAAATGTCTAACTTTCCCAAGGGAATGCAGCGACACATTTAAGGTGTGGTAGACTTTTGTTGGAAATTTTGTTCGCTTCCAGCATTAAAAGAATTGCAAGGATCGGTTAACATTTGCCAAAGTTAGAGCCAAACTAAAAGTGGCACTTTTTAAGGCCCACGGTGTAGTATTATTATTGTACTACTAATAGCCTTCAAACAAATTTGCGAACGACTCTCCTATTAAATTTTTTGTTAATGTCAATAATTTTGTCATTTCTTGGTCTTCTTCGAGTTTGAGGCTGAGTCGCTAACAGCTCGGGCAGTGAGAAGCTGTCCAGACAGCTGCTTCTTCAATGGCCTGTCCGCGTTGTTGGCCCCTTTTAGGGGGACTTTTTTCACTGTTCCGGTAGTAGTAGTTGTTTTCTTCGCACTATCAGATACCGTAGCCACTGCAGGCTGCTTCTGATCGTTCTTTAGCAGCAATCCTTCGCCTTTTCCGGTCACTTCCGGTGGGGGACTGTACTTTTCGGAGTTCGAGCGCGCTGTGGCGGTCTCGGTCACTCGTCTGCGCGGATCATTTTTCGTCAGTCCAGCTGCCGCACCCCTTGGTGACAGTTTTCTTGCTGCCGCGGCGTTCGGCGACGGATTTGTCACCAGTTTTGTAGAACGCTGTTCCGCAGCATCGGACTTTTTCGGATCATTTCCTTCGGATTTTGTGGGCTGGAGTTTCTCCTTGTCTGCAGTGGAGTCTGGATCTGCGGAAGTCCTAGAAGGATCGGGATTTGCTTCTTCATCGGCGAAGCGTATTGTTCTCTTGTTCTTCGAGGTCGACTCCGATGCGTTGGCGCTGTTTTCAAGTTCTGCATGCGAAGTTTGCTTTTCAACGTTCTGGCTCTGTTTCACAGACTGGTTCTTACTGATTTCCTCGGTTCCGTTCGATGCTTCTGGATCATTTTTCGCTGGAATGGTGTCTATGGGTTTGCCCGTTGCTTCGTCAATAAGGAATCGCACCCGGATTCCATGCTCCCCGGAATCATCTTCGTCGTTGTCGACAGACTTCATCGATGTGCACGTTTTGCTCATGAAATTCGCGAGTTTCGAAAAGCCTTCGTGTTCTGCCGCTTCGCTGTAGTTGGTTTCGATGAAGTCTTTTGCGTTGGACGAGATCGTTTGTCTGAACTGACTGTCGTAAATAAGCGACTCGGCTTGCACAACGAAGTCCTGCACACGCCATCACAAGTAATTTGGCCAAGGCTGCATCGAAGTTCGAGCTCCCCGTCCCAACTGAGACCCCTATCTAATACAATGTTTCTTGGGTACCCAGAAGTTTTTAACCCAAACGGAAGGTCGATCTGTTTAGCTGCTTTTGCATAGTCCGTCCGCATGACAGATAGACACATAATGACTGGCTGGCTGATGTCCACGCTACGGGATCATCGCTCGCAAAAGTCCGTTCTCATGCATTTGATGCAGCCAAGTAAAGTAGGGCCTATTACTGCATTATGGTGGCACTGCTGGTCTGGCGATGGAATTGCAATCAATAGGTCGCGGGTTTGACTCCCGGCCAAAGCATAGCTGCGTAGTTACCTTGGGCAAGTATTTTTTACACCTCTGTGAATGTCACAAAACAGCTAATGTGGTATTGGCCTAACGGCTGGGAAATGAACAGGCGATGCACTAGCCCAATGTCCGTGGTTTTGTGTGTAAGCAGGTGCTTGGCTGAGGCTGCTGAAACGGAGATCGCCGCCTCCCAGTGGGCCACGGGGTGCGGAGAACTTTGTTTATAATGCGTGGGCCAAAATTTAGAATGATCAAAATTCGATGAAATGACGCAGTTCGCCTAGGCTACGTACTTCAGGTGAAGTGTACAGAAGTCCGTTGTTCTGATGCCTGATGATGTCGGCATGCGCAACGTTGCTTCTAGCAATCACCGGAACACCCAGCTTCATCGCCTACAGCATAACAACTCACTATTAACAGACTGTTTCAACAATAGGCCAAGGTAATTTGGCGAAGGCCGCATCGAATCCACGAAGCAATGATTCTATAACTTACTTTACAATGGGAAAAATTTTCCCACCCTCGTCCCCCTTACTGTCAAAGGATGGGGCCCTCATCTAATACGATATGCGTTTCGTCCCTCAAGAGTCTTCACATCAAAACAAGACCTCGATCTGCTGAGCCATTTTACATAGCGTAACAGCGTGACAGACAGACCGATACGATACACTATCGGTCACAATAGACCGCATTGACGAGAGATGAAAATCTTTGCAGATCATACTGTTACAGAAATTAAGCCTATGTTCGTGTTGTACCATACCATTTTCACATTTTCTTATTGTAAGCCTACTTCTTGGAAGCGCAACCTATAGGACCAATGAAGTGGGCCTTTATCACGGAAACATCTGTCTGTCTGTCTGTCTGTCTGTCTGTCACACTCGCGAATCATAGGTCCATCCTAAACGGTTTAAGATACCAAAATACGCTTTGCACCGTACGATGCTCCAATGTCGATGTCTGCCCCGTTCACGCCAAATTTCAATATCCTAA
>Ga0126335_1000565_pt1 | contig 18104 bp, 9 predicted proteins | sample OlaspJWI45metaG_FD_108409 | JGI IMG/M metagenome (GOLD analysis project Ga0126335, IMG submission 108409) | Marine gutless worms symbiont microbial communities from Oahu, Hawaii - Olavius sp. 1 OAHU.JWI-45 metaG | ecosystem: Host-associated > Annelida > Digestive system > Unclassified | place... | reverse complement strand
TCGATGATTTCATTTCGATTACTATTAAGTTAAAGTTATGAATTTCTTTTGAGTTAAAGTTAAAGTTAACTATACCCAATCTTTTCAGTTACAGTTACTATTAAGTTACTGAAAATATCACTGTATAATAGGTTTTGTAATAATAAGAAAAGTTTTATTGAATAATAATACAGGGGTTGCAAGAAAATAATAATGAAATTTTCGGGTAGAAAAACCTAGGCTAAATATTTTAAGGGCTTAAACTCAATGGTTGAGCAAATTACTAGTACTCTCAACACTACGAGTTGGCAATACGATAAACGAAATATAACTTAATTAATAGTTAGCAGTTCAGCAGTCTAACTGCTATCGTTCACAGAACTGCAAACAGTTTATAAAAGTAAAAGATAAATATCTCACGCTCGGACAGACTCCCCGGTTGGGTCTTCTACGGGAACGCGCTTGAACAGTCCAACGACGCCGGATACGGTAACGACGACCGAGCGACAGTGACAGGTACGTCGTTCAGGGACCACTGCTACCGGCTTCGTTCTCCGGCAGACAGACACCCCAGCGGACGGTCTTCAGCTCAACGGCTGACTGAAATCTCCAACGAACAGGTTCTGGTCAGTTCAACGTCTGACCCCGGCACTCAATGTCGGCAATATCGACCAGACGTCAGCTTCGTCGACTATCTTACAGCGAACCGCAACGTCGCTGTAACTCTTACTCCAACGCTAAGTCAATTTCACACGGCTTCAGCAATCACAGTCGACTCTAACTGCCGAACACTTTTAAGACCACTGACTCGGGTCTTAACTACATGTGCGTCTCGTACGCAGTCTAAACTCATTCTGAAATCAGAAATTTCCCTCCGAAAACACTAGACCGTCTCAGACATGACGTGGCAGTTTATAACACCGCACCTGGCCGTACCGGCCCGCGATATCGCCGTACTCTATACGGTGCGCCGAAAAAATACAGCCGGTGCTGTATACACTACACGGGGACTCAAAACAATTAAATGCGGCTGAAACAGTCGACCGCAACTCGTCCGTGACACTTTTTTGCAGACACATTTAGGCTACTCAGCGTCGAAGAAGGAAAGCACCAGAATATACTGCTTCGTAAACATATGCATAGGCCTAAAGGTGTAATAACTTGCCCAGTGCTATGCACAGCGGTACCCGGCTGAGACTGGAACCCGCGATCGCAATGAATTGTACGTCCAACGCCGTACCGATTGCACCACTACGTCACTGTTATGTACAGTAGCTAAAAGCGTTGAACGAATTAAGTTATACTTATTAGCAAAACTTATCATTTGCAAGAACTGGCAAAATTTAATGTAACTCTGCGCTTGCTGTGTTCAATAAATTGCATTTTGCATTTTGCCGTTGTGATCTTGACCTTGTCCCGATGAGTCTGAAAGAGGAACCTGACCTGTAGTTTTCGAAGATGCACACCAAAAATGAACTTTTTAGCTCAAGGCTTTTGAAAGGTATCATATGACAGACAAACGGACGTGAGTGAGCTAGTATACGCGCGGAGTCAGTAGTGACTCGGTGGCGCAGTGCATGGTTAGCGTCGTGGCTTGTAGCCCGAGAATTCAAATCAGTGAGTTCGAGTTCGACCCTTAGGCCCTGCGCTCCAGTTGCTCCTTGAACGGTTTGAACAGCTAACAACTGTGATACCCGTCACACAGCCGTCCTGGACAGACTGTTTACTCGCCGTTAATTGTGATGCCTAGGCCAACTCAGCCTTTCAACAAATGTGGACAAGCTTCGACTGTGGGAAGACAAAGGAATACGGTTCGTTCTATTCGTCGATAAACGTGCGGGTGTGCAGGTAAAACTGTGTAATCCTTTGAAACGCGTGCCATGCACGAACGTTTCTGCCGTGATGTTGCCTCATAAACAGGCGCTGTATCAAGTGTCCTCTGTCTCTACCTTTACTTTTTCATCACATCTTGGACCCAAACTATGACGTAACTGCTTTCTGGCTGGATTCAGATGCTGTGCACGAGGCGGCTGTTAACTGCAGCATAAATTTCTCGTATAATTTTGCGTACAAACTACTTGTGTGGTCCGCGCACGGTCGTTGGTCAGTGCATTGTCGTTATCAACCAACCCAGCACGCTCCTTGTATACAGCTGCCGATGACGTCATGAATAATATGAATTAATGGTATTCTGCAGCATTCTACCCGACACAGTTTCGCCCCCCTCAACCAAGACGCGCCTCCTGGTTGAATCAAATTAAGCCCAAACTCCACTTGTGCGAATTTGTTGTAAGCAAATATTGAACTATGATACTTTCCGGTACAACTATGGCACGACTATCATGGTTAACCATCGTTCGACCACGAACTATATGGTTCAACCGTGGTATTTTGGGATCCGGAAAGTATCGCGTAGCCGCAAATCCACAACAAATCGAACAAGTGGAGCTTGGGTTTTACACTTCTGATAAAATTTGACCCTATATACTACCCTAACATTAGGGACATGGCGACTACCTATGCGTCTTTGAGAGTTTCCTTAACACGGGGTCTTTTTGTTGTCGTCAGGGGGGGGGGTTATGTCGGGGGAGAGAGCGTCGTAATGTGGTTATTTCTGTACGGCGAATGACGTCACATCACGGTCACGTGACCTGTGCTCTGGGGCTCATCCCTGGGGATTTCATTGCCAATATTTCCATTTCCACGTGCCGCTGGCTGCAAGTGTCACGCAATATTCCGCCTTGTCATTATTGTGTTGCATGGCTGGTGCCATACGCTCTCCGGAGAAATTAATATAATGCCAGACGTACGTATACGGCGCGTTATGATAGTAAGCGACGTGGATATGAGAGAGGCAAGGTGATTTGCTTCATGTGTGCGTCCCGCGATACGCTTTATTTGACCATATAGAATCTCTTTATTGCAGCATCATCAGCGTCTTCGTGAAGCGATGATAGAAGGGTGATGATATTCTGTTCAGACTGTGACTTCGTAGTAGTATCGTCCCAGCGTTCGTAGCAGTTGTTGTTGTTGTTTATTTGAAATGTCTTCGATATCTATTTCTGGAGCAGATTTTAGGTTTTTGTGGCAAATTTCATACCCTTTGCAGCAATGAAATAATTTTGAAAATCGGAAAAAGTTTTACAAAGTTACAGCCATCAAAATGCGGAAGCTTTTTTAAAACACAGTGCAGCCTATAATAGCGTTCTTCCAATCTTCTTGCTGCAAGCAAGATGCCAACTCGGTTGAGTAATGTCGCACCTGTTGTAACTTGTAATGTATTACCTAAAACACACAATCAGCTATAAAGCAGGCAGATGAAATTCTACAGCTGCTGACAGACTTGTGTGCAGTTTTAGACTAGTTGTCTTGCGACAGAAATATGCTATGATAGTGCGTGACTGTGACAGTTTGGGCTCATAGAACTGCATCAAACAGCAGACGCGTCAAACGTCGTCTATGGATCAAGATATCCTGTATATTCATGGCGCGTCATCAAGGGTATAGTAGCTATTGTAATGCATCAGTAGAGTGGCCCACACGGGATTGTAAAACTTTACGACGGACTCTCACTACGCGTTGTCGAGTGCATACAGAAAGTGGTATATGCGAGGTCACGAAGGTCTAAGGCCCGCTGGGAAGCCATAGCGCCTCTATCCTGGCGGCAGCGATTAGCATAACGGCGAAAGTCGTAAGATTCTTCGTGACGGCTCCTACGACATCTCTGTTGTAGGCTGTGTTGAAAGCGCAACGTGCATCATGAAGCCTACTGCGACCGACGATCCCGTAGCGTGGTGTGTTGTTGAGTCAGTCTGTCTGTCTGTCACGCGGCTGCGCTGTTCAAAGGGCCGGACGGATCGAAGTTCTGTCTGGGGTGGAGACTCTTGCGGATCCAAGGCACATTGTATTAGATGAGTGCCCCGATCCCTCTCCGCTGTGGGGCAGCCAATAAAGACAACTTTTGCGCATTGTTAAGGATAGGAACATTGCTGGTCGGGTTTCGATGCAGCCTTTGGCAAATTACTTTGACGGTTTGGCCTATTGTTACGGCTAGACTCACGGCATGTGCAATTACGGTGTACATGCCGTCTGTCTGTCTGTCTGTCTGTTTGTCTGTCGAAGTCTTGATTTGTGCTAAAACGGCTAAATATATCGTCACAACTTTTCTCAAAAATACACACGAACGCAGGCGCAAAATCGCGGTAAAATAATATCGCGAACCGCATATTTGGGCCCAGGGGGCGCATACATGGAACGCGGGGGTGCATGAATGCATGATTTCCACCAGTCTTAGACATAATCGTGGGAATCGAGTTCATCGTTATACGAAACGCAAAAATTAGTACCACAATAAACTCGTAATGCCGACTGTTTCTGGTATCAAAAGATAAGAGTAACACTCTCGAAGAATATGTTTGTTCAAGTACTTTGTTCCATGCCAGCACGTCGACGTCGTCGAGTAAACAATGCGATGATCTAACCTGCTTCGCTGTGTGCTGACATGTCTAGTTCACACCAGACAGGACAATATTCAGAGCTGCAATTTCTGCAAACAATGCCATTCCATTTGTACGAAGAATCACTCTAAAGATGCATGCACGTTTCTCTTTGATGGGCACAGTCGCGATTGCTTATTTCCAGTTTGTGTAAATCATAATGGACAACGTTTCACTGAACGGGTTTGCTGATGTTACCCTTTGTCCCGTAAACGTGAGGGGGTAAATGACCCCCAGATAACTTTTCCTCAAAAACGAGACTGTTAGAAATCAAACTTGAAAGCGGTTTTTGCGACATTGTTAAGTACCCCTTGTGGTGCAAAACCGTTTTATGGTGCATTAATGCGCTACTTCCAGTTTTTAGTTATGACGTCAAAAACTGGCGATAACAAGCTGAATGAGCCCGCTTAAGTGGTTCTTTGCTGAAGAAACATCATTAAACGCGAACTTCTTAATTTTTATTGACGGAATTTTTACAGCCAAACAATACATTTGCTGAGAAGGAATAGAGCAATATCAAATGACGTCATTTTCCAAGATGGCGGCCTAAACCGGTACTCCGGAAGTATCGCAGTCATGTCGTGCAAAAACAGCATGATGAAATCGATGTCGACCGTTATACATTTTTAATTTGTTCATTGCAACAAAACTCCAACAGCTCCACCTGTGTTTTCGGGGTCAACGAAGCCAACGCAACTACGACCGACATCGCCCGACATCGAGCGACACCGGAAATGAAATATAGATATACTTCCGACTTGGCGGCCGCCATGTTTCTTTCGGTGTCGGGCGACGTCGGGCAATGTCGGGCGATGTCGGTCGTAGTTGCGTTGGCTTCGTTGACCCCAAAAACATAGGTGTAGTGGTTGGAATTTTGTTGCAATGAACAAATTAAAAATGTTGCTGGGTGGCGTGGAACTCAAGATGCCTCTCGGGATGGGGGGGGGTCATCATCCTCCCCCGTTGTCATTATCCCTCCATTCATTGTGCACGTAATTCTAATTCTGTTCACGGGACGAAGGTTACTCTCCAAATGAAAGTAGAACAACGACTTGGATCTATGTGCTGTCCTGCCGTCCGCGTGAATAGCAACCACTTGCAGTTGTTCCTGTACAAAATCCATTAATTATTAGGCTGCGTCAATACATAAGATGCAGACTATTGTTACCGATGATCGCGGTGTCCGTCAGTCAACTGGGCTTCACTGTGCAAAAACGGACGAACAGATCAAGATCCTGTTTGGAGTGAACAGTCCTGGGGCCCCATGACGGGGGTCCCGATCCCCCACAGAGAGGGGGAGGGGAAGTTGTGGAAAATTTTTAGCACCCCCTCATATCTCGGGAACGGCTGAAGCTAGTGGCTTGAAATTTTGCGCCATATAGAGGGCTGTAAGCCGCAAAGTAAGTCATAGGGGCGGGGTGGGGTCACGTGACCTACTTTTAGCTACTGCGGCCCCTTACATATCTCAATAACGGCTACAGCTAGAGAGTCCTGTGCGTGCAGTGTGTGCGGAGCATTCGATGCAGCCTTCGCCAAATTACTTTGGCCTTTTGTTATCTCTAAAAACAATCCGATTGTATCGCATCTGTCTAAAAGTACGGAAAGAAAGAAACTATACCGTGTCTTTAATACGCCTTATACTTGTAATCGGCTCTAACTGAACTTTTCATGACTTAGCCCATTTAAAAATTTGTTAACAAAATGCTTATATTCAGCATCCGTTTGGCTGTCGACGAATTTCAAATCATTCATTCGATACCGGATTCTGCCATATATACGTGATGAACTACAAAATACGACCTTGAAAGGTTACTTCAAGGTCACTGGACCCTCGCTGTATAGCGCTCTCTATCTGTCTCGTACGAGTTTTACATACAAACATAAGAAGACATCAGCCGTAGTTCTGGAGGTCAAACGCAAACAAATAACATTGGGCAAACGATGAGAAAGCCGGAGAAACAGTATGCCGTTGGTGTAATATTAATAGTTGAGATGTTCGGCGAATATCGGAGATGAAACTTGTCGGCTGCTTGCAAACATTTTACCTACAATACTGTCTAAAATTGGCAAACGCAAAAATGTATTTATTTATAACAGACCTATGTATCTATCGAAGTAACTCTGGATATCGTCCGGAATGCAATGACGTATAGCCTAGGCCTACATCAGGACGACATTCGTTCCGATATCGTAATTATTCAGTCCGATGAAAATATGAACAAAATGTACGGTATAGAGGTCCGTACAGTGTCCTGCCTGCCGGCGCTGAAGCTATGCCGATAAGCGATGACGTAAATTCCAAGTAGGCCTGCCCGTAAACGACGCATAGAAGGACATTGTCTTGTGAACGATAAACGTGTTTAACTGCTTCGCCAGTCGCCAGAGGGCGACTCTGCCTATAGTGGCCAGGCTGATCCTCGCCAAGGCCGTTCTGCAATGCCATTCAATGTACAGGATTATGCTGCTCTCCTATCTAATGCACTTTACACAGGATACATGACTCGGAGCACATAAACTGTATAGGACCTAAACCTGTCCCCACACGAGGCTGATCGCATGACATGCGTGCGTGCATATTCAATAGTCACATAGAAAATATAATTTCGTTTTTGATCTAATTTGCGTAAAATTTTCGACTGGCAACAAGCACTCGATCGCTGTCTTATCTCATAGAATTCGGCTTCAGATCCAAAAATGACCAAGAATAGTTTTATGAATAAACTGAATCTTAACTCCTGTCTTATCCGCTAATTAGTCTCTCGAAGTTCCAAATAGGATAGGTTTAATGCATTACGTATAGGGTCTATGTCCAAGAACTAGGTCTTTTTGTAACTGGCCAGGTGTCAATCGCGCTGTCTAGCGTTTGGTATGAAAGTGTAGTAGGCCTATACCCTAGTGGGCCTATACGAAACGCGATTGATATGAAGTAAGAAGTATGAACAGCAATCAATATCGTCAACTCTGGTTTACATTTTACAACCACATTATGTGTCTATTAATTTTAGATTTACACAGCTTACGTAAAGCCATATAGACCTTTAGCTATTATGCTTTCATTGCTCTGCTCTGAATTCCGTTACAGAATGTCTGCTGAATGTTATTTTCGTTTTCAGTGGCGTTATTTCAGTCGATCTTTGGGAGTTCAACATGTCCAACTATAGCCTAATATATCGATGTTACGGAATTTGTTGCATTTTACATCTACTGTAATGCCATTTTGAAGGTCTGAGTTGCGCAAAAAAAATTACTTTACAACCCTTGGGGGCTCACAGACCCCCAGCACCCCCTAAATGACGCTCCGGTCAGCGATTATGCATGCAGTATTATTATACGGAATTATGACGCTGTCCGGGCAAGTCAGAATTGGATAACGCTGCACTGCGAGCTTGCGATAAGCCGAATTCTAGGCCGCTCGGCGTGCACGTCAGCATGGCCGACTAGTGTTAATTGGTTACTGGCAGGCATACAAGTCATATAGATTGCACAACGTATAACAGAGGCCGCAGACAGCCGGTAATAGTGTATCTGCTAGTCTGCCTGGCGGCATGTTCACATACATCAGCCGTCGTCGTCGTCGGTTATCAGCGCTATACGGAGAAATAGTAAGCTATAGCGACTGGGTTGCCAACATGGATGAAGGATAGGGGATGTGTTAATCTGCGACCAGCAGTATCTGCAACAGTGCTTGTTACCAATAGGCCTACCACCCGCTTAGCGACATGGTCATGCGTTCGGTCGCGTCTAAGTTAGTTAGTAAGTAAACGGTTTATTGCATGACAGACAAACGCAATCATAGTAAAACAGAGAAAGAAACATATAAATAACAAATAAATGAGCAGTAAGGAACAGTAATGTTAATAGTACAGCAAATAGAGTCAGTAGGTTTCATCAGACAAAGTTCTGAGTACAAAGTTCACACTAACGGAGGGAGAAAACACAGTGGAAGTATGGGGGAAAGTAATAAGAGGAATTAGCTGGTGTATACAAAATGTGCTGTGTTTCATGCTTTCATGCAGTTTCATGGCCGCATCCTGAAGCAGGCTATTTGTCGTACGATAACTTCGAATTCCCTGAACTACAAAGTTCATGTTTGGTAGACAGATAGATCTTCTGAAACGCAGGTCAAATTTGCATATCGATGTCATCGGGACAAGATCTGAATCACAAGAGCAAAAAGCGAGTCTGCGATCTTTTCGACCTATAAATTGTGAATGCATTTTCGGACTGCGCACTGCAAGGGCCACTGTGATGCCTGTAAGGAGACATGAAATCAGACAGCCACTGATCTGTGTCCCTGTGGTGAGATCCAAACGATATCCCACATTGGCGACTCTTGTCTTCTGACGAAGTTGTATGGCTGCTTGTCTTAACTGCATTCTGCAGATCATGATGCTGTTGGCTCGCAAGAAGAATAAGAAGTTGATTTAAACCGGAAAGTATCTGTCTTGCAATCGCAAACGATCGTCGCGTGTGGCCACTACTGTTCGACTCTCTCTGATTACTTTTACCCAAAATCGCAGACATTCGGTACTGAGTTTTAACGCTGTGAGTTGCGTTGCCAAGACGCATGTCACCAGCATGATGTCGATTAAGCTATTGGGTACAATAATTACGTACCGCGGCCGGTCGACGACCAATTGTAATCGCACGTTGTCGCGTTTTATGTCTCCACGTCTACAATGCAATCACGCCTGGCCGAATGAAGGCAGAGAAATCCCGCGATTGTCGTAAAACATAATGAATCACATAAACCAAATCGCGGACTGCTCATTGGTACGCTAACCCAGTAACAGTGGTGGATGCAGGAGGACTAGGGCACAGTTTTCATAGCCTCGAAATTGCCACATAAGATCATCCATATTCGAGAATTTTATGGTTAAATATATCTACATTATACTATTCTGCCAGATGATTCAGAAAACATTGTAGATAGATTCTGGTTTATTTCTACCTGCAGCACTGCAGCAGTATTATAACCTTTTCATAGACAACGCAAGCTATTTGTCTTCTATGGATGTTGGACGGCAGTCGGCACGCACTCCGAACGTCGACACACGAATACACCACAAATTCGACGACAAAAGTTTCTCAGCAGCTGTACCAGCTGCCGATCGTGGAATAACCTTCCTCCCAGACTGTGGTGGCCGGATTCTCAGCGTTTTGACAGCACCTGAATGTGGTTTGTTCGACCGCAGCGCTTAGTGGCAGACTGACAGTCTTTTAAATAGGCTACTTCTATACGCTATAGAGATATACTATAGCGCTAGTATGTATGTATGCTTGCTGCATCGCCAATCGAAACCCGCATCCCATTTTGTCTTAGAATCTCGCGTGTGATTGCCGCATCCCTGTGTCGGCCCCTGAGGAATCAACACGAGCGAGTGATGCGTTTGGACGTAATGGCATTAGCCTACACTCAAGTGCTTTTACTAGTGCCTGCTGCTGCAGATGTCTTCGTCTGTGGTGCAGAGACGCAAGACATAACTATACAATTTCTTAAAGAACTTCCGCCAACCGCCGCCGATAATATTTCACCAGTCACTGTATGGCAGTGCGCCTATACGCCATCGTAATGTGAAATTTTAGTTGCAACAGTTTGAACTTTGAGTGCGATTATGAAATATGCAGATTGATGCTGCCGCGACTCGTTGTGGCTTCTAGCTCTTGTTTTCGGTGACCGTGGATTGTCGATATTGATGGAAATTAATATTAAGCATACCATTCTCATCATGGAAAAGTTGTGGATAGGGTCATTTTTGTGTCGTCTATATAAGACGTCCGACGAATGCTGGAGACGACCTCGTGGTTCTCTCATATTTGTGAAGACACAGACATCTCTCCACGGACTCTGTGGTCACTGGAGAAAGATAAAAATCACAAAGCGGCGCAACGGTCAACAGCCATGCGATGATGATGATGATGATGATGATGATAAAATTATGATTTTTCCAATTTTTCTACAGGTTCGTATTAAGCAAAGTTCTTCAGGAACCTATGGCAACTTCGTCTAATGCTATTGCTTCGTTAATTTTAATTAACAAGCTGTGCCTGTTAGTCCACAAGTCATCACGTGGTCAAACGCTAGGGTAGGTCCTACATCAGCAACATGTTGAAGCCAACTGCTGACGACCCGTCATTGACTACGTTGCGCGCGGCAGCAAACAGGAACTACGTCGTCCCCCGCACCAACCGTCGGTTCGGTGACAAAACATTTTCTGTCGCTGCTCCCAAAGCCTGGAACAGTCTACCCACAGACCTCAAGACTGCTACCTGTTCAACGGACGCTTTCAAACGTCGCTTGAAGACCTGGATTTTCAAAATGGCCTACGACTAACATTTAGACTACTATTATTACAATAATTTTATCAATGTTTTTTATTATCGTCTGTCATTGTCATCTTCGTTATCATTATCGTTGTCATCATTGCTATCATCACCAGTTGATGTTATGCTCTATCGGTCTTTACATGTATTGTAGGAAGCGCAATAGAAATGACTGTTTTGCTATTACTATTTACCCCGATCTCAGCCAGACATCAGCTTGCTGTAGACTAAAGGTAAAGGTAAAGGTAGAGGACACTTGATTGATATAGTGCCTGTTTATGGGCCAACTCCATCACAGAGGCGCTCAGCTATGGCACGCGTTTTTAAGGGATCACACAGTTTTACCTGCCACCCGCGTGTTTATCCACGAATGGAATAAACCTTACCTGCCTTTGCCTTTCCAGCCGAAGCTGGTCCTCATTTACCGACACCGGAGGGATGAAAGGCTGAGTTGGCCTAGGCACCACCATGGTGAGTAAACAGTCTGCCCAGGACCACTACATGACGGAAATCACAGTTATTAGCTACAAACTGTAATGCAAGGATGCTACTTGCTACTGGTCTTTCAATAATTATTTATTTACGCGCTCGCCATCTCCACATAAGCTACAGTGCTTTCTGATGTCTACTTCTGAGCGTACGTTTCCATACGAAACCGTGAAGATCACTCTATCTGGTAGGATATCGAAATGTTTTACTCGCATTCGGTCAACCACAGGCAAAGTATAAGCCGATTACGTTGGTTGATGCCAAATTTTCGTGTTTCAGAGACGTGTCACTTGATTAAATTAAGGGTGAAAAGAACTGCACAAATGCGTCCAAGTGATGGTAGTCGGATCATCAACAAGTAAAGCAAACAAGTATGAACGTAAACGGTATATCGTTGATTGTGTGGTTGCTCTGTGAAATGACGAGAAGAGACGATAGACAAACAATGAGAGAGAGAGAGAGAGAGAGAGAGAGAGAGAGACAGGAGGAAGAAGAAAAAAATGAGAGAAGAAGCAGTGAAACATATAACCGGTAGAAGCGATTTATCACCAGTAATCAAATACGCCTTGACGACGTAGTGCAGTAATCTTGAGTAGGGCGCACCGACCGCATCTGATTTATCGACTGTTTGTTGTCCGTCCATCCGTCTATCCGTTTGTCGCTCCAGTCGGTAAAGAGTGAAAAAGCAGTTTTACTATCAGGTCTAGCCGACCACAGTGGGGGCGCTAATGTCACGTGGTAGTGTAGCAGCTAGGTGATCGCTTGTATTGTAAAGGTAAAACGTAGATGACACTTAAATACTGCCTCTCACACAGTTTTACCTGCCACCCACGCGTTTATCCACGAATGGAATGAACCATACTTATCTTTGCCTTCGCCGCTGAAGTTGGTTCTCATTTATCGATCTCGGCGGGATGGAAGGCTGAGTTGACCTAGGCACCACAGCTACAGTGAGTAAACAGTCTTCCCAGGACCGCTACATGGCGGATATCACAGTTGCTAGCTGCTTAAACCGACACCCTCACTGGGTAAATGGGCATACGCAGCTAGCCCACAGCTGCTACCCGGAGGACGTGGGCCAAACGTCGAACTCATGACCACTTCGTTCGCAAGCAGCGACGCTTGCACCAAGTCGCCGAACTGAGCATGTGATATCAGTAGTTGACAGCTGACCCGAGAGGTGATAACAAATGAGACGTCGGCCTCTGACTGGAGGTCAAAAACCACGTCACAGGATGAGTGATGTGACGTGTGACTGTGCAACTTCGACAGACAAACTAACTGATAGTGATGTCATCAAAATCAATGACATCCCAAGGACAACTAGCCACCAAAAAGAGGAATCACAACCAAGGATCTGTTCATGGCCACTGTTTGAGACCGTACGGGGATTTGATTTTCACGTCTGCACGGTCTGCGTTTATAATATATGAATTTTCCCAGTAATGTAAATGAAATTTAAAATATCATAAGTAAGTAGAGTTTAACGTTTCACTCGACACATAACATGTCATATCGGATGCAGTTCAAAAGTCATAATTTGCGCAGTGCTCACATGGAGCTACAGTCGGAGTTTTCAGATTAAAGATGAGAGTTGAGGTCATTAACTAACATACTACATGGCACGAGAACACGTAGACGTTTTACGACAGAAAGTCGCAGAAACTGAAAGGTAGCAGCTGTCTGTGATCTGTGATACGCAATGTCGGTGTTTTAAAGTGCAACAGTGAAAAGTTGACGTTATAAGTTTCCATAAGCAGTTCAAAGAACTCAGCCGGCGGACATTTTGGAGATCATCTAATCCCGACAACTCAGCCGACAATTGCTCGATCTTGCCGAAATTTAGCACACTGATGCGTCCGATCCGGTCCGGTGGTGCTCCACGTCTCAGAACTAGAACTGGAAGAAGAAATAAGCTGTGGACGTCCGCCATGTTGAATTTCTTTTCTGTTGCGACGTGTCAGCGTCTGGGCGGAGATATTTTTGTCGAGTGCTCGTTGTCGGTCACTCAGCTGTTGTTGGTAGAATGAGAATGAAAGCGCCGCCTGGCGGACCTATGCAATACTGTGCGTCGCCGGTTTCATCATGTCGCCAAACACACTCAACAATGTGCGCCACAGGGATTAGTTTGCTATTGCGATAAAATTGCTGCAATATTGCCGGCGGCTGCTTAAGCCTCAGGCAATGAAAACTCTCGAGGATTCTGCTGCAAGAAATGAACATAAATTCCGCATGGACTAAGTCAGTCAAACTTGTGCCAATTTGCCGTCGCTGCAAAATGACATTCCGTGTACGCTGACATGCAGGCTGTATAAGGAAACATTGCACCTTTCTTATTTTCGCAATTATGTCGTGAAACCGAGTTTCTGTTTGATAGTTTTTTTGGTTGCTTATATACACGTGATGTGGAACACAATATTTAAAAAAATACTTCGGGGGCCTATGTCAAGTGAATCATATAAGCCTACTTAATTTTTTTCGAATTATAGAACTACAAAACATAACAAGTGACGCAGAGAGAGATGATAAAAATGACCAAACATTTAACTACTAGTATTAGCGGATCTAGAATTTTGTGAGGAAAATGTCAAGCTTTCCTTTCTTTTCTCTTTTCTCCTTCACTCCCGCAGTTCCCCCCTATCTTATTTTATTTTTCCCTCCCATCTGCCCTTTTTCCCCTCTCGAAATCCAGCGAGTGGATCTGCAGCAGCATCTATGTGATACTTGGAGTCCAGAAATCGTGTCTGGTGAAAAAGAAGCAACTACGACTAATCTTGAGCATGAGCTTGAGTAGATTTATGTATGTTGGACACAGATCAAAATTCGCAAAATCGAAATCCTGAATTCTAAGAACTCTGCGCGACGCTATAGAAAAGTCTGATCAGGTCGCGGTTACGAAGCGAAATTCGTTTAATCGATCGCGTTGGCTTGAATCGGTAAATCAGCGCCGACGGTGACTGCGCTGCGCTGAGCACAACGCAGTGCCTGATTGCTGGCAGGGTCACTCACCGCTGCAGCAGCAGTCACAATTGGAGACGGCGTGCTCAGTTATCAGTTGAGTAGTGGCGCATGCTGACTGGTGACACGCACGTCATTCGGCTGTTGATGCTGCGCTCGATCCCCGCTCGCTTGCAGAACATCAGAGATCGGTTCTTGAGAGTTGGGCAGAAGCGAGTTTCGTCGCGTAATTGCTCATCATCGGATCGGATCGATTTCGGAGCGGCGTCAATCGCGTCGTGATCGGTTTTGGAACGGGCCGTACTGCGCAGACGGACAGACGGACAAACATGTTGTCGAGCAGATCGAATGGCTTTCCGGCCGTCCAGTTCGATCTGTCCGACCACGACTGTTCAAGGTGAGCTATGTCTCGTTTCTCTGAACATTTCTGCAGTCACCGAGCTCGAAACGTCCTGTATTATATATGGTATATCAGGCATGAAACTGTCAAGATCTAAGAAAGTCGTGACACTTGTAGAGGGCGGGAGAATCGCAGAAACGCAGCAAGGGTGATGTCACTGTACGAAAATATAAGCCACCGCTCGAACGCGTTTAGCGATGGATTGTTGTCGCTTAGAGCCGGAGTTGTCCGTGTGTGTATTTTCTGTGACTCCACCCAACCAAACGCAATACTGCAGTCAACGAGGCTTATAAAAAACTCGACATTTTAATTGTTAGTGTTCACTGTCGTCCTTCGCCGCGTACTGACTCCATTGTGGTGTTTCTACGATTTTGAAGCCATCTACAAATGTCCCGACTTACTTGCTTATACGTTCAAGTTTTCCACGCAAGGTCTGTGGCTTTGGAAACGACTCTCAGTCGCACCTGAAACTGGAAGGTGAAGGAAGCTGTGTGTAGAATGCGGAAGCTGTATGTAGAATGCGAGTATTGTCTTGATGTTGAGCTGTTGTTGACGCTAAACGAGCACTCTTGTGAAGCGCTCTCAAGGCGGCTTGTGTTGCTATATAAGTTTTCTACTTTACTTTCTTACTTAATTACTTACGCTTTATACGACGCTGCTTTGTAGAAAAGTTTTGTGATATTATGTACCGGTATGATACTGTACTGTTACAGTCAACAATACGTAAACAATAGCAATGCGTTTGCGTAACTATAAAAATACGTCTACCAATAAAAGTACATAATCGTGTAAGGTGAAACTGATCAAGACGACTGAAGACATATGTCTCTGGAGAAGCTAACGTTGTCGTGGACAAAATGGCAACTTGAAGAGAAAGAAATGTTCGTCATTTCTTGTAGCTCTGTGTAGTAGATGATTTGCACACTATGGTCGATGTTTCGGCGGCGCAGTTACGCCGACTGGTCGGCCTGAATAACTCGGATCCAGGAGCACGTATAAATCAGCGGCACGCGAGGGCTTAGTGGCCAGCGATCGGTGCACTTCATTGGTTCGCTGAATCCGATTGTCGCTACTGGGTGGCTTTTATGACGAGAGCTGCCCAGCGACAGACAAAGTTTATGAGGCGTGGTGAAGCGCCAGCTCAGACTGCGGGCAACTGGGGTGGTTTACTGACTCTCATACGACAGCATTCTGGTGATGATGGAATGAAGACTGTGACTCGGTGGCGCAATGGTTAGCGTCGTGGCTAGCGACCCAAGAGGTCATGGGTTCGACGCTTGGCTTTGGGTAGCAACTGTAAGCTAGCTGTGTACGCCTACTTGCCCAGTGAGGCATGACGGTGTGCACAGCTAACAACTGCGATAGCCGTCACGTAGCGGTTCTGAGAATATTATTGCCGTTGTGGTACCTAGGCTGACTCAGCCTTCCATCCCTCCGAGGACCAGACAGGCAAAGTTCATTCCATTCGTAACTTTCACGTGGGTGGAAGGTAAAGCTGTGGGATTCCTTGACAACGCGTGCCATAACTGAGCGCTTCTGAGATAATATCAAATGTCCCTTTTCGTTGCTTCTACCTGTGATAACACTGTTTACTGCTGCAGCTGATATGAGTAACGTTATGTACGCTAATGATGCCCGTCAAAACACAAAACAATAGGCCAAAGTAATTTGGCAAAAGCCGCATCGAACCCTGTCCATCCTCGCCCTGGGGATGGGAACCCCATCTTATTCAATGTTTCTTGGGTCCCTGTGATTCTCAACTCTAAACAGGATGTCAATCCGTTCAGTCATTTTTGCACTGTCCGCCCGCGACAGACAGACGCCGGAATCATCAATCGCAAATTCGCAATAGTCGAAACACGACCTGTCAGCATCATTGTGACTGTATTGTCTGTTTGCTCACTTCTCTGCAACAACATTGTATTAAATGGAAGTCCCCATTCCCCATTGCGAAGGGAGGTGTTTCGATACGGCCGCTGCCAAATTAATTGGGCCACTTGTTACAGCAAGCATGGCTTCGCGAGGCCAGACGTAACAAGGCAAGGCAGAGGCTGATGCTGAGGTTGAGGCCGGATTTCTTGGCGTTAACGTCACTTAATAGAACTGCATGCGACGCCGCTGTATGCACTGCAAGCTGCAGAACGGCGACTGTTTTGCTGAAAGACGCAGCAAACGCGAGTCTTCCGGTCGACCGACTAGCTACAGTAGCTCACTCTGCGTGTGTGAGCCGCGGTCCATGGGCGTCCCGCGTGGATGATCGATGGCGCAGTGTTGAGTAGCGTTTGTGTGGTCGGTCACGGAAATGCCAGCTCGACACTGCACTGACCCAGTTGCCGCCATCACATGCAATTTACTCGTCACAACACGTGCTTACTGTCACCCGCACGCATCCATTTCTTGACGGGTCACCACTGCGCAGCTAGGGTGAACGTCGTACTGAATTTTAATGCAAACAGTAATTTTGATAGCGAAAATCAACGTAACCCGATTGCGTCAACTCAACGACCAAACTACCGGCGAGATGATTGTCGAAAAGTTGGAACAGAGTTTAATGTTAAATGACAACAAAACCCATGAGCCTAGGCCAAAAAATCAGAAGACAGGAACGAAAAGCTGGACGTTTATACTGGCAGGACGTAAGTGAAGACAGCAATAGAAGATATCATTTCGTGTGTCGTCCGTCTGTCAGCTGATATTCCTGCGCCAGCCCAAGCAGCAACCCGTCCCCGAGAATGACTGCATGGACTGCAATATCAATCTGGCTGAGTCAGTTCAAGCGACTCAAGATTGATGAAGTCAGAGAACTCTATCGAAGTGCCGAGGCCGTCAGAGTGTGCGACGTTGACGAAGGCTTTCAACGACGAAGTGAATCCACCGATGAGAATTTGGAGTAAACAACTTATAGATCAGGTAGTGCTTGATTTATTAACACTAAGCCCAATATGAAAAGCCCTTAGCAGCAAATGTGGAAGTTACCAGATTCGAGATACGCCGGTGTAAAACGAAGTGAGGACTCAGGACCTACATGTACATAACATAGTTGTGATAATATCGACAATCGTCAGTGGTAGCAACAACGACGGTCATAGGCAATTTACTATCGCTGTCTAACTGATCCGGCTACAGTTTACTGTTGACGCTCGTGACCATCCGTGATACTTAGGACTAACAGTCTCTTTGGTTAGCTTCTTACTTACTAAATGTTGCTAAGACGACGGCGTACTGTCTCCAGTACTCAACGTTCACGCGTAATTGCCGATACAAGCCACGAAACCCGCTTCATTGTCACGAACCGTTTGTCAAGCCGCGTAAAGCCTGCAGCAACCAAACTTGAATCTCAAACACCTCTAGGCTGGCTTTAGTAGAAACCGAAAGATCTACATCATGTCTACTTCATGTCTCTGCCACGCCGGCCGTTACAGACAGGCGCACAGACGGCACATTACATTACATTACAT
>Ga0126335_1000564_pt1 | contig 18107 bp, 10 predicted proteins | sample OlaspJWI45metaG_FD_108409 | JGI IMG/M metagenome (GOLD analysis project Ga0126335, IMG submission 108409) | Marine gutless worms symbiont microbial communities from Oahu, Hawaii - Olavius sp. 1 OAHU.JWI-45 metaG | ecosystem: Host-associated > Annelida > Digestive system > Unclassified | place... | reverse complement strand
GTGTGTGCTTGTGTGTGCATGCTTGTGTTATATGTCTGTCTTTTGTTTTCTTAATTGGCTACCTTATGGTGAAATAAAGTTCATATATGACTGGTAATATGTTACTGTGGAAATTCCGAAAATTACCAAGAAACAACTTTGAAACAAGAATATAACTTTAATAACGGATACAAACTATGAAATAATGACCGCAAAACAGGTGCAAAACGGCAGTGATCAATTATAAACAGTAAGACGACGGCAGAATACGGTAAATATGGCTCAATACAGTGTGTACGGGATACTAACAGGTGAACAGGGAAGAGGAGTCTATAACATAGTATACAACCGAGAATGTCACCAAAAAGACGTAGCTAGCGACAAGCAGCAGGCGCAGTGCAGCAGACGCGTCGTGGCAACGGCGTAGTAGATGACAGTGACGAAACGGACTGCTGGCATCGTAGGACGGGCGGCGAATGGTCGATGATGCCTGGCGTCAGTCGTCGTAGCAATCAATACTTGAACTAGATGTGCTCAGCATATCGTTCGTCAGACAGCTCATGGCAGTGTCACGGTGTGGCGAAAAACACAGTACAACGACTCAGCGGACTGTCACCAGGACTTCGCTAGTCGTATCATTCGGTGACTCACTCCCACTCTCACCGTGAGTCTCCAAATGATCGCTCACGGCACACACTGCGCGATCTCCGAGCTCGGCGTCTCTCCAAGACTCACAGCACTGTCGATCTTCACTCAACAAAGTCTGACGTGAAAGTGAATAGTTCGCACGAACGTTTTCAAAACAGCAAATCAATCACGTGACTTCTGGTCATACGTTAGTAAACCGGTGAAACAGGTCAGCACGGCCGGTAAACAAAACCGGTGAGTCAAATCGACACGGTAAGTGGCGCGGCGCGGGCGGGCCGCGCGAGCGCAGCTGCGGCGTGCAGCCTATGCGTACACAGGTATAATCAATGGCTGAAGCACGTATACATATGCAAATATGCAACTCTAGGACATCACTAGATATTGCGCTAAAATAAGCAAGGGGAGGCGAGAGGCCTATCACCACAACAGTATGGTCTGGAGCCGTTACATTTGAAGACATTTGAAGCTAACTAGTATTTTTAAGATATGATGTAGTGTCATGTGATCAAAAGTTAACAATCAGCTTTTTACCCAGTTAAATTGTTAGCTCTCGTTTATTAAGCTAGTTTCATAAAACACTGAAACACATGCATTTTAAAAGGCACATCTGTGGCTAAACACGTGACCAAATCCTCCAATCCAGTTTTGTCAATTTTAACGCCAACTTACGACGACTTAATTTAATTGGAACTGGAAGTCTACCAATTTGTATGTGAACGTGCTGTTAAGATGCGGGCAAAGAGGGCTACCTGCGCCCGTCAGAACACATTGGATTGGATTGGATTTTAAACGACATTAGACCAAACTGACTTGCAATATCAACATGTGTGCGTGTGTTTAGATATTTACGTGTATCTTCACGGTTGAAGCAGTTTTCAAGATCATTGCACTCGGTCTGTACAAATACCTCGAGGACAAGTGGAGTTGTTTTGATCTTGTAATTGTCATTCTCAGTCTTATCGAGTTGGGTCTGCAGAACGTCAAGGGACTTTCGATCCTGAGATCCTTTCGTCTGGTCAGTTCACTTACTAACGATCGGCTTACTGTTACAAAACACTATGTAGGCATATACGAAGTTTATGCATTATGCAGCTAGTCTGTGGTTCTGAGTAAGTCTTAGACGAATAGCAATATATCGAGAAAGATGGCAAGTTAACTCTGTTGTCGTGTTTATTTATCTCCGCCTGTTTATTTAAAAGAATTGGAGCCACATTCGTCGAAAACCCATCTTTAGTTTTTGGGCAGATACTCTTGTATGTAAAACTAGGGCTCCCCGGGCTATTTGAGCCGAGGTCATGGATGCTATAACGATGACACGATGATGCTGATGAATGAACTGTAAATGACTGGTGACTCCGGCAATCAAACGTTCATTCACTTTATCAGCTGTATCGTGAGATTCTGCATCTGCATGCTGATGATAAGCCAGTTAATTTGTAGTGTTATGCGTGTGATGCAGCTTCGAGTGTTTAAGCTGGCCAAGTCGTGGCCAACTCTCAATCTGCTGATTGGAATTATCGGTCGTACAATGGGTGCACTTGGCAACCTCTGCTTCGTGCTGGCCATCATCATCTTTATCTTCGCCGTCATGGGCATGCAGGTCTTCGGCGCCAACTACGACCTGGCTGTCAAGGAGCATCGCTGGGAGGAGCTGCCGAGGTGGAACTTCAAGGACTTCCTGCGCTCGTTCATGATCGTGTTCCGTGTCCTGTGTGGCGAGTGGATCGAGTCCATGTGGGACTGTATATGGTGCTCTTCCTATATCTGCATTCCGTTCTTCCTACTCACCATGATTATCGGCAGCCTCGTCGTGCGTATTGTATTATTTCAGTTCACAACTCCTGTTTATCTCTATGGAGCACCTTATATTTCCCCTTCAAGTTTTCACATTTACTTTTCCTCGTCTTTTTACACCGCTGTTCAATAATTAACAGTTTGTTTTGCTGCCCGTTGACAGATTGCAGTTTACAGACAGCAGGCGATGGGTTAGTTTGAAAATGTTCCAGCTACTTTTTGCAAAAGTGTTAAATATTCAGAGTATAAATGCGTGCGGGTATAGTCTGCCTTTGATGGCTGTGCGTTGGCTGGCAATGGGCAGGTGCTGAATCTGTTCTTGGCGCTGTTGTTGAGCTCGTTCGGCGCTGAGAGTCTAAAACACTCGGAAGAAGACGAGGGACCGAACAAACTGCAGGAGGCAGTCGACCGCATCAACCGTTTCACGGTCTTTGTCAAGTCTCACATTTCTTACTGCGTCAACGTGTACATCCGCCAGCGCGGTGCCGCGTTCCACGACGTCGACGACCCTGACGCAGCCTACGGCTACCTGGCTGGACCCAACAAGCCGCACTCCATAGCAGTTCTGGCCACCCACGGCGTCAGTGGCGGCGGTGCCGGCGTACACTTCAGCAGTGGACACGTACACGAGGTCGGAACGAGTCCAGACGGCGTCGACGGACTATCAGTCACCAGTCCACAACATCACCAGGCCAACGGTCAGAGTCAGACAGCATCTTTCATTCAGTATTGTATCCTTATGGGTACTGAACAAGAGCTCAGCTACCGCCGAGATAGCGCGCGTCATCTTGGTCACTCGCCAGAACAGAATTGTAATGGCAGTAGTGGCGTCTAACACCGTGAAGGAGTGTGATACTAAGACGTTGCTCAAAGTATTCACTGTGACTTAGACGCCGGTACGTGGTGAAAATTTAATGGTGTGGTCACTTGCGATCACGTGACAAAGATGGCGGCCACACCGTTGAATCGCCCATTGTCGTAAACCCCACCCAAGACGCAACTAAACATTGCAATGCTACATGCAATAGAACCGGAGTTTTTGACGATAGACGTTTTGAACGTCTTTGACATATGCGTGCCTCTTTTAACTAGAGTTCTTGGGCTACATTTTTGTCAAGACTATATGGATCTAGCTTCAGCCGCTTTGACGCGGTGGACTCCGAAACCCAGCGTTTTCGGCGAAAAGGGGCCATAACGCCGTTCAGCGTCATTCAAGGTCACCGATTACGGTACCACTAGAAAGCCGATATACGACTGCATTTATAGATTAATACTAGCATACATCGTATCTTGCACCGTTTCAGAGTTATCGCAGATTATTGGTCAAATTTTCGCTGCTGATGGGCTGAGTACGCGTGCTTACCACATTTGTTTGGGGGAACCCCTAAATCTACGACCACAAAATTTAGCATAGTGTCGTAAGGTGCAAACCCTATTCCGATATCTTGAACCACCGTTTTGGTGTGGTTCACTAGTGTGACGGACAGGCAGACGAAATTGCGATGGTAGGCCTAATAGCGGCGTCTTATGACGCGCGCTAATGAAAATGACAGTCACAGAAGAAATGAAAGAATAAAGTCGGTTTGATGACATTGACGTAACATGTGAAAACTAAAATAGCCCAGTAACGATATGATCTACAAACTGCTGCTTAAATGCTTGTTTGCTTCAATTAATGTATAAGTCATAAAAAATTAAAATGTCACAAATTTTGACGAATTATTTATTACACGATGGACCGTGTGTTTGCATTGTCTGCAGATGTGCGGCACATTAAAGGAAACCCAATGTTTCATGTCGGTTATGCCCCAGTCTCATCAAATGGTATGATTTTCAAGTTTTTTTTATTATGAATTTTGGTTCCTTATAATATTAGTTGATCATTAATGGGCCATTCTAGTCATTTAGCTCCATTTTAATGACTTAGAAGGATTCTAAACTGACAAATAAGACTTAATTCATTCAAGATTAAAACGGAAAATAAACATTTTCATTTTAGGAAGTGCATAGACAAAATGTGAATTTGCGATGTAGAGCAGTAAGGCAACTTTTTGGTGACATTTACTTCAACGCTAAGAAAATTACTAAATACATACAACATTTCGGTCCCTCTGCAACATCTGTAAAATTTGTTAATTTTATATTGCTATTTTATTGCTGTTTTATTCGGCAGTAGATAGTGGATTGGAAAACACGCTTGCGCAAAAATGTAAGGACAACATATACCGTGCTTATCTAATTTGAATAATTTGAATGTGTGTCAATAATTTTTAAAAATGTTGTTGTAGAACCAGATGAGCACGACAGTCATATGAAGGCAAGTCATACAGTGTACATTTTGCACTATTTATCGCGTGCATAAACTTACTGGATGTGCATTGTGCAGTAACCTTAATCATAATGCAAACGTAAATATTCAGCCTATTGTCTTTTGTGTACTCTATTCATACGTTCAAATTAAAGGTTATACAACAAAGTCGTTGAACTATCCTCAGTATAGCTGCTAGCTATAACTAACACCAGTAACGTTTTTTAGAGATTTCACCAAGATACTCGGCCTTGATGGCGAATGACTGTGTCCGTGAAACGGCAGGTCGAAGTGACGGAAAACCACGTCAAGTCGAACGCATCTTCCCTAGTGAAGCTCGGTCGCCGGGTAGTGACCGCTGCGGCCGGACCAAGCTGTTATCAGGCGGGTACAGCAGCAGGTTCATGCCGTGACACGCGTCGTCGTCAGTCATCATCATCAATGACGTCATCATCATCTCTCTCATCAACTGGCAGTCACCGCAGCGTCGTGTCACACAGCAGCAATCTCAGCTACTCGCAAGATGACGTCGACAGCACTGGCAAACCACATGACCCCGCCGCAGCCAACCTCGAGATACACGAGGTCAAGGTCGTCTTTCTCAAGGTCAGCAGCGCCACCTGCTGTACTATACGGCGTAGTTGTTTCGCCTTTCTGTAAAATCGGTGAAATGCTGCGTGTTTTCTGTTTCAATTTTGTAATGATTGGTCTAGATTGGATGATAAAAATTGTTGAAGTACAATAGTTGGCAGGAAATTACGGTCGTTTCAGCAGCAAAACCTAATGTTTGGTTCGATTGTCTGTGGTTCAAGAAAGTCTATAAAAGTTTACAAGCCGAATATTCAAACTCTGATACTCATATAGAGCTACGTCATTTTCGAAAGATGATTGTTGAAGCCGGAATGTTTCAAAGCAAAATATTATTTTGTTCTTCGTTCTGAGCAGAGTCAAGCTAAAAGGACACTCAGTATAGTCAGTCAGTCAAACAGTTCTTTAATAATAATGTTGACTGGTGGGAGCCAAGAACGCAGATAAATGTGATTGAGCACTGTGCGGTTTGCTGATTAACATTGTGTACTAGGAGAGATCGTTGCCATTAAACACGTGAATGATAGTATATACATGTGTGGTATTGACTGTTGCAGTATCCGGACGACTGCTGTCCTCAGTATTGTGCCAACATGTGTCCGTGGATGGACTCGTTCAGTCACACGCTGCCCGGCAAGATCTGGGGCAGCTGGCGCTTCGTTATGTACAAACTAGTCGAGCACAAATACTTCGAGACGTTCATCATCCTTATGATCCTCACCAGCAGCATGGCTCTCGTATGCACCCACAACGCTTTATTACCACAACACTGAGTCAGTCAGAGGAGCAAAACCAAACATAACACGAACGATGTAACATGGTCCCAAGGTTTCTGCATTACAAGACTTTGCAACACCCGTTTACATTACAACATTTACTGCAACTGGATTATATTTATAATTACAGTTATCAAACAGAACAAATGATTTGTCACAAATTCAGTACGAATGCAACTTCACACAAATATGATGTTCGTTAGGCGTAATGGAAAAATTCCGAACAGCTAGATGTATTTTTAGTCGCGACAGTCGATGGCGAGATACAGACTTATCACGGACTTGTTGTAGACGTCGTTAGCAAGTTGCTGACAAGTCTGCAAATCGTGTCGTGTCGTGTCACTTAGTTCTAATGGAATTTGGCCTGCAGTATTTTTTGCAGTATTTTCAATGTTTACTGTTTTAGGCCATCGAAGACGTGCACATCGAAGAGCGGCCGACGTTGAAGATGGTTCTCAAATACATGGACAAGTCGTTCACCGTGATTTTTTTCCTAGAGATGATCGTCAAACAAGGCGCATATGGCTTCAAGAAGTATTTCACAGACGCCTGGTGCTGGCTTGACTTCATCATTGTCGCCGTGAGTTCAGTAAACGTCTAGGCTACACATGCCCATATTTCATTCGCGTCTGCCATCTTGTTGTGTGTGATTGTTGAAAGCAATGGATCGAAATGATATGCATTGTTACCACATTTGAAATGTAACGATGCGACATGAACGATGCTGTCAAAAACTGTCAGACAACCAGCTTAGTTTGTTAGTTTGTCACATAACGAAATCTAAAATTTAATAAAGAAATAAAAAGTATAAGTCGTTTGATACAGTTGTGCGTGTTTTTTATTTTATGAAAAGAACACGTCAGTTGTAATTTTGTTACTTTCTTGTTCTTCTTATTCTGGAGATCTGCTATGTAGCAGGCTTGTGGCATTTCATTTCTATTTGTTGTTTTATCGTGCAACTGTAGGTAATGCGCAGTAAAGCCACATCGAATTATGTCATGTTTGAATTACCATAGTATATTTTTCTCCAGTGCATTGTTCACACGCATATCCGATATTATCGTATAAGTTTGATACAGTGATACTGTCTGTAAAATAGTAACGTTGTTGCACATGTATTTTTGCAGATTTCTTTGCTGAGTTTGTTTGCTGAGAGCATAGGATACGGCAACATCGGTGCCTTCCGAGCGTTGAGAACATTGCGAGCCCTGCGTCCTCTGCGTGCCGTCTCTCGCTGGGAAGGCATGAAGGTCAGTATACTGTATACGATAGCAGGAATGCTACAACTTCCTGCAAAAGAACTAGTTTTGTGCTGAATGAAATCAGAATCCGTCCAGAGGCGAAGCTGCAGTCTGCAGCTGTATTCTAAACATTGCCTCAACAAATATATGATTTAAAACAAATTAAGTTTTAGACAGTTTCTAAGCGTGTAACAATAACCATCAGTTGCTTTCGTTAATGTTATTGAGACTACTCGAGGAAAAGTACAAGTAGGCCTTAGTGCTTGAAACTTTTCTTTAGTACTCGTACAAGAAAAATACTTCACAAACAGTTTTAAGTATAGAAGTAAAAAGTATTTGCATCTTAAAAGTACTTTCAAAGTAAAAAGTAATTTTTTCATACTGAAGTAGCCGACATAGGCTACATATCTAGTAAAATGCTGCAACCACAGTACCACTGTATCAGCTTTGAGCAGGTAGAGTAGCCTGAGCAGTTCCATGTTATCGTGCAGCAACAATTTGCCACATGAACAGTAAAGCGTCGTTTCCACATGCGTTGTGCACGCAGTGCAGTGAATGTGCAAACGACGATTAAGACAGTCACCAGCCACGTTGATTCTCGCGTTGTCGCTAGTCAGAAGGTGCGCGGACTGGTGCGTGTGGTTATAGGTGGTTGTGAATGCGCTGATCCAAGCAATCCCGGCCATCTTCAACGTGCTGCTTGTCTGTCTGGTCTTCTGGCTCATCTTCAGTATCATGGGCGTCAATCTGTTCAGCGGTCGGTTCAAACACTGCATTGACAGCGACGGCATCACCGTGAACTACAGCATCGTCTCGTGGCGCAACCAATGTGAGGCGCTCAAAGATCTCAAAAACTACACTTGGTACAACCCAAAGATCAACTTCGACAATGTACTCAACGGATACCTCTCGCTTCTCCAAGTGGTACGCTATGCTGCTGAGATTAGGCCTATGCGTCTGCCATCTTGTTGTGTGTGATTGTCAATGTTCGCCGGATTGCACTGATACCTATAGAGAGAGACTGCATTTCCATGAAGTTTTAACATTTTAGAGCATGGCTCATGTCCACGTTTTATAGGACTGTTTTTGTGACATTTATGAGGGTGTCATACAGTCGTATTCGTTAACGAGCATAGGCAGCTATAAGACTTATGCCGGTGACAGACGTTCAAGAAACTTGTACAAGTTTCTTGTACAAGAAACTTGCATCAAATTGTTGATGCAAATTTCTTGTATAAGAACATCAAATAGAAAGTGTTCTATTTCGTGCAAGAAACTTGCACGACTGTGCAAGAAACGTGCACAAGAAGTTTTGCTGCAAGTCGGTGTGACAGATATGCAAGTTTCTTGTACAATTTAACTTGTACAAGTTTCTTGTAGTCTGTCACCGGCATTATACGCTGCTTGATATTTTATCAATCTTACCAGATGAGAGCCTCAGGCAGTCACTGACCTGACCCAGTGATTAAATTCTAGCGATTGCCTTCGCCAACAGCAATCTAAGCATTACGGTATTTGTTATGAACTGTAGTAGTTCAGTATAACAGTTTTATTTCCAGTGAGGCCATAACATAGAATGACTATATTATATATAGTCCCACTAAAACACTGACAGTTTACCACAGTATTCTAAGCCAACGACGATGTGTAAATTCACAAGTTCTTACATATTTCTTTTGTAACTAATATTAGTATCTTTGTTGCAGCTGGTTTAATTGTTGTGATGTAGGCGACGTTTAAGGGTTGGATGGACATAATGAAATATGCCATCGACGGCAACGAGGTGAGTTTGCAGCGAAATACTTTAGCTGGCTATTGTATTTTACTGTTAACGTCAGATGTAATAGAAGTGTATTCAATACTACAAGACTCAGGTAACTGCAAAGGCTAATTCATGAAAGTGGACTATGGTGAGTAGTGGGTTACAGGATTTTTTGCTGCACTGCTGCGCCATATCTGGAACTGTTTGTGTTTTATGACAGTCTCTACGTTGTTATTATTATTCTTTTGTCGTCTACTTAAAAGCTAAAACATTTCTCTTAGCATTTTTTATGAAATTATGTTTGGGCTATTTTCTGTTTTTCTTCTGCTGTGATGTTTCTTTGAACATTGGAATAGCATTTGCCATTTCGACTACTTTAACACCACTAATTGATTCGATGAGATCAGATGAAATTCAGTTTGGTAAAGTCTTTGGTTGGCGTTGAGCATAGAAGGACGAGCAACACCGGCGTGAAGTGCGCGACTGGATGTACTTGTACTTTGTCTTCTTCATCGTCTTTGGTTCCTTCTTCACACTCAACCTCTTCATTGGTGTCATCATCGAAAACTTCAACATGCAGAAGAAAAAGATAAGCAGCCTATCATATCACGCGTATATCTAATGGACAGTAGCAGCTCCAGTAACGTAAATCAATACATTATGAATGTTGACTTCAGTAAATATGACGGCTAGCAACTCGTAGTCGACGTTTAAGCTGGACGACTGATAGCGAATCATGGCGAATCTGACTGGTAGTGTTGGTGTAGGCCTATACTGGATTTTTTGCATTAACCTTATCTTTAATTTTGCACTGTGTTGTGCAAGAGACAGTCAAATAGGCATATTTAATATTTGCTTACATGCATGTGAGGCCCGTCAGTAATAGCATCAACAGCTATTAATTAAATAGCATAAAATGTGAAGATTTGACTGACATGTATTTGTTTGCATGTAGTTACTGATATGCCATTGTCGTGTCTGTGTCATTTATAAGCTGGAGGTTCACTCGAGATGCTCATGTCAGAAGATCAAAAAAAATATTATAACGCGATGAAAAAACTCGGCTCAAAACAACCACAAAAGCCAATACCTAAACCAAAGGTATGATGTACTAGACTTGACAGCTGGCAATAACTCTGCAACGCGTTTTAATCAGACATAGTTTTTGGCAGTTTATTAGTATCTTGTAAAAAATAAAAATTAAGTGATAATAACAATGTAACAGTAATTGAATTACGATATTATATTTTTTCATTGACAGGTAAGCTGTGTGTTTAAGTGCAGTTTGGCCGAATGTAGTAAGCGATAATACCTGCTTTCATTCGCCTTCCAGTAAATGCGTTTACAACAAGGGTAATATCGTTCAATCGAAGGTGTGCTTTTATGCTGCCGTGACTTTGTCCTTGACTGCACCTTCATATTTGAACTTTGCCTAAAAATATTATTAAGATGTACCTGCAAATTAAAAGTGAAGTTTCTAGGTCAAGGCATTTAAAAGTTACCTTTAGAACAGAACACACAGACAGACAGACAGACAGACGTGACTGAACGCATTACCGCGGTCCACGCCAGTAAGCGCGTGATAAAAAATGCAGTCTGGTGTTATTGTTGGCAGTTTATACCACAACGGCTGCTGTTTGAACTGGTCACCAATCAGAAATTTGATATCTTCATCATGATCGTAATCCTGCTGAACATGATGACAATGGCCATTGAGCATTACGATCAGCCTCAGCAGCTAGAGGATGTCCTCTTCATCATCAATCAGATCTTTATCACCATCTTCACGTTCGAGTGTGCCATGAAGATCATCGCGCTGCGCCAGTATTACTTCCGCGAGCCGTGGAATATCTTTGACTTCGTCGTCGTCATTTCGTCTATCCTAGGCATGAAACCGTTGTATAGTCTGCTCACAGTTCATAACGTGTACTCTGTAGTCTTTCGTCTCCGATCTCATGTCAGTCTCATTTCTCCTTTCTGTCATTAATCACTGTCTCACTCTTTGGTGAGTAAATGCACATCTCTGTGATGAACTGATAGTCTGACTTTTCAACATAACTGTAGGAAAATTCTAATGCACAATAATTTTAACCGAATTTTATAATTTTTGTTTTTTGGCAGACTTACATCTGAATAGATTCCCAACAAAACAATGCATCTACTGTTCACAGCACCTATTGCGCGTTTCTACACTATCTTGTAGAAATAATATTGTTCGTTATCTGTGCTGTCCCAAGATGAAATTTGCTTATGAATTATGTTAGCAAACGACTAAATAATCACACAAAACTGTACTGATCAGTTTACAAGCAATGTTTAATATGTCCTCCCGTCTGCCAAAAGATTATAAAATTCAGTTGAGATTTCACAAAGCTATATCAATTTAACATCAAGCAAATAAAAATGTGCAGTTTATTTTGGGCCACTGGAGTCTGGGACTTGTTGCATGACAGCCTAACACCGTTACAATGATTTTCGAAATTGGTCTATTACCAGTTTTTATTTTAGTTGATAAACAGTAAACACCCAAGCCTACAGCTACGTTTGTGTGTTACAGCAAGTGCATTACACTAAAGTTGGAGTTAGAGAGAAGCTGAATTTGAAGTTATTTTTGTCATTGTAAAAGAGATTGTGATAGAGCATATTTGCTGTTAGGTCCGCCGCAGCGACTCGTGTCATATTATCATGGAAAAGCTGCTTTAAAGTCTATTTTCGCAGTACATCAAGTGTATGTGTGTGTTTAACTGAGTGTTGCTGTTACAGGCGTTGCGTTGGACGAGTACGTGCGCGAGTACATGGTTTCTCCAACACTGCTGCGAGTTGTTCGCGTCTTCCGCGTCGGTCGCGTCTTACGACTTGTCAAGTCTGCCAAAGGCATTAGGACGTTATTGTTTTCGCTGGCTGTGTCCATGCCAGCACTCATCAACATCGGTCTTCTGTTGTTCCTTGTCATGTTTATCTACGCTATCTTCGGCATGTCATTCTTCATGCATGTACGGCACATGTACGGCGTCGACGACATTTTTAACTTTGAGACGTTGTTCCACAGCATGATAATTCTGTTCCAGATTTCGACGTCGGCCGGCTGGAGCGACGTTCTGGCTGCGTTGATGAACGAGGACAAATGTAACAACACGTCAACCGATTTCAAACCGAACGGTGACTGCGGCAACCGTGGTCAGGGCGTCGTCTACATCGTCACATATCTCGTAATTAGCTTTCTCGTCATCGTCAACATGTACATCGCCGTCATCCTCGAAAACTTCAGCCAAGCCACCGAGGACGTCCAACAGGGCCTGACGCAGGACGACTTTGACATGTACTACGAGATCTGGGAGTTGTTCGACGAGAAAGCGTCGCAGTATATTCCTCTAGAAAGACTCAGCGAGTTTGTCGACAGGCTGGAAGAACCTCTTCGCATTCCTCTGCCGAATCACTATCGTCTTGTGCTGCTCGACATCCCGATTTGCGACGGTGACCGCGTTCACTGCGTCGACATTCTCGATGCGCTCACCAAGAACTTCCTCGGCACCAGTACCGAAGGCGGTGGCGATCTGGGCGACTTAAAGAAGGGCCCTGAACGAAAGGATTACAATCCGGTGAGTAGCACGATGAAACGGCAGCGAGAGTACGTTGTGGCGAGGCTAATACAGCGCACGTGGCGTGAACACGCCCGTGCGCGGCGTGGCGGTGGCACCGAGACCGTTCTAGAAGGCGTCAGCAGCATGGTCATCAGGGTGGATGACGCCGACGCAGCGCTGCCGACTATAGTGACCGGGCCGCCACCGCCACCTTCACCGTCCGCCGCCATCGTCACGCAGCCACATTCTTTATCAACGATCGTCGATCTGCCGGAGCACGAGTAGCCGCTCACCTGTCATGACGTCACTACCGTGCTACTGCTGCTGCTGCAGGCTTTGTGCTTGGACAAACAGCGCAACGATCCCACAGCGTCTTTCACTGCCGTCTGCACTGCAGTTAGCGTCAAATGCTGGTTGTTCAACGTCGTCAAATACGTTGCTACTCACATCATGATGCTGCGAAGAAGTCGACAATTGCACAGGGCCATATTGGTTTTGTATGTGACATTTTTGTCGGCCAGCTTTGCGTACTAGCGCAATGTAAGTACCGACAACCGTATAATGGTAACATTATGATTGTTTTTGCGACGTTTAGGATTGCTTTTTTTGTGACAGAACGCTCAACTTTGTATCGCGTATAGAAATCGTATATACGGTGCATGCAGTTCAATTGATAGTCGTAATGTAGGCTGTTGCGCATGTATTTGTTCGTTGGCGTCATTTGAATCGCTATAGTTCAGTACCTCCGCTTGTTTGTCTGTCCAGCCATATACTCGCGTTTGTGTGTACTTGTTTTATGGTAGCGTTGCAGATGTCTCGGCTATTACATATGATACTTCTGACAACCCAAAATGATCGAACCCTGGTTAAACCGTGGTTCGACCATGGTACGGTATAGTCAAACCATGTTACGATGGTCGGTTTTATCGCGGTTTTTACGGTTAAAAAGAAAAAAGGTGACAACTCTAGAAAGCCATGATTCTTCGGACGTATTTTGGGTTACCAGAAGTATCGTATAGCCGATGTCTTGAATTCTGTTTTCAGCTGTTTACGTTGCACGGTTTGGCGTTGTTATTAGTGTTTGGTCTGACTCTTAGGCTGTCGCGTGGATAACACGGAAATATTTTTGTATCAAACTTTGAAAAAAGAAAACTAATGAACTGAGCTACAGGCCTAATTTCAAGTCTAACAGTGAGGCCCTGAAAAATTAACAACAACGTATATGTGTCACTTGAGGTTTATCTAATTTGCAAGCTTTCAAATGCAGGTAAGTTTGTGCTTGCGAATTACGTTGACAGTATTTGCATTTACTATTGTGTACAAGGCTTAGCCGGTTAAACTATAGAGGACTGTCAATAGATGTGTTATTAGCTGGCCAAGTTTCGGTATCGTCGTTTAGGTCGGGCCATGTATCGTTACGTCCCATCCTATCGGTGACGATACTTTATGTCAAAACGTGCAGATTTCTCAGTTCTGTCATAAGCTAGCAATATTGATGCGGGTATCTTGTTAATCAGTGAGTTGGTTTTAAACTATAATTCTGTCTAATCATCGTAGACACGTTTGTGCTTAATGAGAAAATAATGTCCATCCATGTATCCAGAATGCAGAGTTTCATCAGAAAAGATGATTTCAAATATCCAAGCACAAGTCTTCATCGGTGAATCAGCTGAAGACAGTTCTACACTGAGTATTCAATGCATGAGGCTGGCAGGTCCGCTGAGTTAAGCGTCGTTTCCACACGCAGCGCTGCGCGACGCGTTGTGTTGTGTGGCGAGTGAAAGTACTCACTGGAACTAGCGGCCACTCACCGGAACTGGCCAGCTCTCAGAGCTCATAGCATCGCGCAGCGCAGAGCAGCGCATATGGACACGACGCTTTAGTCTTTACGCTATTACTTCGCTTTTATGCACAAGTGAAGTGGTTCTAGGCTGCATCGAATGCGATATGCAGACTGGATCAAGATGTTAGTCGAACACTTTTTGGGCCCCTGGAAGCTGGAACATTGTGCTACACGGGGGTCATGATCCCCACAGCGAGGGGAGGGGGATTCGATGCAGCCTTCGCCAAATCACTTTGGCCTCTTGCTGCGTGTTAAGTCACCTGCGAGATTTACATGTGTTCACCATACTGCAATGGTTTTAGCAAGTAAAACAACGCGATTTTGTTATAGTGAATTTGCTCGGTCGGAGACTGTACCTGTACAGATAGTGTGCAGCGAGGCGACTTGCCGCGTGCACTTAACTGTATAACTGTGTGAACAGATTCGATATATTGCCTTAATTTTTTGTACCGCTGTGACGTAGTCAGAACGATGTTCAAGTGTTGTCGTGCAACGTGCATGCACAGCGTCGCTGCCGGCTGACGCGTTTTGTCTGTTTTAATCGATCATTGTCATGCAACGACATAAGAGCGCTGTACGACCACTGTCATGCGCTCGTCAATATGAGTTGAATTATTATGGTGACGCCGCAGGAGCGCGGTTTGGAAGTTCAAACTCCCATGGTCCAGTCACTAGGCCTATATGAACAAATCTGAAGTAACCGATTTTGGGGAGGAATAATTTTATATTTGGGCGTTTATAATGATAGGCCTGCTGCAGAAATTGGGCTATTTAGTTCCAGTATGCTATATGCTCAAATTTAACCACATTTTTCTGGCGCTGCTCCTTAAACAGAGCGGGCTACGCCTTCGCCACTATTATGCAGTTTAGTTTTAACTGTGACGCTGTTCTTTCTGCTAAACCAGTAACGAATGTGCGTATAGAGGATGTTTTTGTGTGCTGTATGGACTAGTAGATTGTTGATGCTGACGCGATTTTCGACAGTAAGATTGTTCTGACATTTTTGTAGATAAATAACAATGACATGCTTTTTAGATCACAAGTTTTGTTTTCACAAACACGCTCCCCTAGCGGGGTCTGGGGCGAAGCCCCAGCCGAAATCGACTTTGGTGCATTTTAGCCGTAAAATCTGACACCTGGTGGCTACAATTTTGATGATTTTCCAGAAAAACAACTAACCAAATTTCGTTCAGTTTAAACAATAAAGGCAAATCTGGATCAAAAGCATCTCCGAAGGGGGTGCAGTGTGCGGAGGGGGTTACCGTTTGTACTTAGATCCACGAGCATGGAATCCGCCACGAACAATATAACACAAATATGTTACAAGTTACAACATAGGGGGTGGAACGTAGGCGCACAGCAACAGCAACAGGTTTGTACGACTCTTTCTGCCATATTTTTTTACACATTTCTCATTACATTTATTTGTGTCTCAAAAATGTTTAAACGACGAGGAACGAGGAGGCAACTGCCTCCAAATGCCTAAACGTAGCTACGGGCCTGACAGCATGACACAAATATGTTACACATTGCAACCGGGGCGCGCTTAATTGCGCGTTATAAATATTCTTACTGAACTGAACTGAACTGTGGCGGGAAGCAGTAGGCCTATCCTAGAACACATTACATCAATAACGAACATTATAAACATTTAGCGATGCAATGGTCTTGGTGTTACGGGTCACCCTTTCCCTTATGGCCTACTTAGATGTTAACCTGTTGAATTCTTAGAATTATCAACAGACAGCTTCGAAACAAGAATATAATGTTAATAACGGATACACAATATGCGATAATGACGGCAAAACAGGAGTCTATAAAGGAGTATACCGACAAGCAGCAGGCGCAGAGCAGCAGACGCGTCGTGGCAAGTAGACGACCGCGACAAAAGGGTCTGCTGGCGTCGTAGGACGGGCGGCGAACGGTCGGTGATGCTTGGCGTCAGTCGTCGTAGCAATCAGTATTTGAACTGGATGTGGTCAGCGTATCGTTTATCATACAGCTCACGGCAGTGCCACGGTGTGGTGAAAAGCGCAGAAGAACGACTCGGCGGACTAGCACCAGGTCTTAGGCAGTCGTATCAGCACACAGCACACACTGCACGAACTCCGAGCTCAGCGTCTCTTCACTGTTGATCTTCATTCAGCAAGGTCTGACGTGAAATTGTCGCAAAACCGCGCCCGAGTTTGAAACACAGCGGCGGTTACGTGACTTCTAGTCACCCGCCAGTAAAGAGAACAGAAACAACATGATTAGACAAACTATTCCGTATGGAGATTACCCGGTGAGTAAAGTTAAATTTCCTTAAATCACAGTGACAGTGATGTTGAATAAGTTTGAATTTGTTACCTAGTCCTAATTAAATCCTCTGTTAATTCCATGAAATTTACATGAGGAACACATGTTGAATCATTCCCTTAATTGTCTTGAACAATTCATTGTTGACGGCCGTATCAGTGACGTCACACTCAGGCGGTTGAGTGAGGCCATGCCGTATTGAGACTTGTAGAAAATGTAGGCCTATACCACTACTGCTGTTTTCAACATGACCCGCTAGCTGTCGAATAGGTATCGAATGAAAATCACGTAGGACAAATATCATATGTGCTCTGATCTTCTGGCTCGTGCGACAAGCCGGTCTGTTAATATCTGTCACCTCAGACACCTCAGCTGAAGCTCGTTGCTGATCTGATTGCTCCATTTCAAGCAACTGCTCCTTGTCAACAGCCACTGTACCAAGTACCGACAGTGTTCAAGTCGGCGCTCATCACGCCATTGATCAAGAAGCCTGACCTCGAATCTACCGATCCACGGTCTTACAGGCCGATTTCCAATTTATCGGTGGTGTCCAAGCTTCTCGAGCGTATCGTTTTCCGGCAGCTCTACAGCTACCTGTCTGCGGCAGACCTTCTGTTACGCCTGCAGTCTGCATATCGGACACATCAATCTACTGAGACGGCCGTGCTGAAAGTATTGACGGACATTCTGTATGCAGTCGATGACGGCGACCTGTCTGTCCTCGCCTTGCTCGACCTGTCCGCAGCATTTGATACCGTCGACCATGACATCTTGCTAACTCGGCTTAAGGTCTCCTTCGGTATCGGTGGTGCTGCGTTGGACTGGTTTCAGTCCTACCTGACGATCAGGGTGGAGTGTGTGCGACGCGGTTCGGCTCGGTCGACACATAAAACTGTGCGGTTTGGCGTGCCACATGGGTCTGTCCTGGGCGCCCTACTGTTCATCTTATACACTGCCGGCTTGATCGATCTCATTGAGGGATATGGTCTTAACCCTCATCTATATGCCAACGATACGCAGATACAGGGCTCTTGTCGCCCTGGGTCTGCCAGCCAGCTCCAGTCCATCCTGTCAGCTTGCCTGGACGAAGTGTCTGACTGGATGCGGCCGAATCGTTTACAGCTGAACACTGCGAAATCAGAAATCCTCTGGTGTTCGACCACTCGTCGGTAGAACCATCTGCCATCTGCTGCTGTTCGCGTCGGAGAGAACTATGAGCTGCCCTCGACATCTGTTCGTGACTTTGGAGTTCTCATCGACAGCGATGAGTGAGTGAGTGAGTGAGTGAG
>Ga0126335_1000563_pt1 | contig 18143 bp, 11 predicted proteins | sample OlaspJWI45metaG_FD_108409 | JGI IMG/M metagenome (GOLD analysis project Ga0126335, IMG submission 108409) | Marine gutless worms symbiont microbial communities from Oahu, Hawaii - Olavius sp. 1 OAHU.JWI-45 metaG | ecosystem: Host-associated > Annelida > Digestive system > Unclassified | place... | reverse complement strand
GGCTATATATTTCAGTCAGTTGACACTCTAGTTGGATGTATTATTTTTGCAATTTATATTGTACTTTGTTTGTAACTAATCCAGCTGATTGGCTGCCATACCAATAAAACCATCATCATCGAATCCTTTTCCCTTTGCTGTTTAGGAGATCAGGACCCCGTGTAACACAGTGTACCAGGGGCCCCCAAGTGTGTTCACCCCACTGAACATCTTGATCCGTTCAACCGTTTTTTGCACAGTGAAGCCGAGTTGAGCGGCGTAACAGACGCCGCTCACATCGGTAACAATTGTCTGCATCTCATGAATTCGATGCAGCCTAAAAATCTACGGCAATGCCTTTCAATGCTTCTGCCACGCCTGCCAATCACGTATGGAGTATGGACAGACATACGGCACAGGTCGATTACATGCTTCTTTCGCCTATAGGCGGACAAAGACATAAACATAATAATAATTATAATAAACAGATTTGTATAGCGACATAAGGTCGTAACTTCAGAGGCGCTATACAGGCTAAAGGATATATAAAGAGACAAGAGATGGCGCACGCAGAGAAAGGGACCAAGGACGAAACATTCGAATTTTAAGTCTCTTTTGTTTGTCCTGTGTCACATTATTTCAGCGACCTCTCAATCCCCGCATTATCAGACAGTGCTCGTTCAAGGCCAGTTGCTGCTGCTGCGCTCTCAGGAAGCGGCGTGCTGCTGCTGCCCCCGTCCATGGGATATAGTGTCCTAGTCCTGGTCTTTCTCACATAATAGCAGCTATGGTTCAGCAGATTACGCGCTCTAGCTGCTAGACCGGCTGCTGGCCCGCAGCAGGTTATCGAGAACTGCATTGCGCGTTGGTCTGATGCCGACGCGCCATTCCACGCCGCCTCTGAACGTTGGCCGACGAGAAACAATGCCGCACGGAAACCGGCAACCGGAAACGGAAGTACAGCGTGACAGCTGTCAACGATGCGAAGTGTAACTGTACGTCTATGAACGATGAAGTTACCTTATGGTATGTTATGTTGTATTGGAATTCGCATTCAGAATATAGCCATGGGGGATCTTGGAGTGCTAGGAGACTTTACTATGTGAGAAGTAATTAACTGTCAGAAGATTATACAAGTGGCCAAAGTAATCTGGCGGACGCCGCATCGATTTCCCTTCAATCCCCCTCTCACAGAACAGCGGGTTCGTCCCCGAAATGACCTATAAAGTGTCAGAGTTGGACGTTAAGCCTCTACTCACTCACCGAACGGGGCAAAATTTCCCCATGCACTCTCTCTCCCTCGCAGTAGGAATATCGCGCACCCAACCTACAATACAACGTTCCATGGACCCCAAGGAGTCTCCACTCAAGACAGGACCTCGATTCGTCTAGCCGTTTTGCAGGTCGCAGGTGCGTGACAAACTTACATTCTTACCTACATACACACCACGCTATGGGAACATCGAATGCAATAGTCCGTATGGTATGCATTCGATGCGGCCCAATAAAGGAGCCAGTATGCGATCCATAGGAGAGATTCCGTTGAAAGTGCTAAGAAGCAGATTTTCGCCCACAATTGCAGCAAAATTGCCACTTTTCCGGCGTCTGAAGGGCCATAGCCGACAGCTGCCATGCAAACGATGCTTGTGAGTTGTGAGAAATTAGATTAGCCTACGTGGATTACCGCGCCGCAGTGTCATAATTTACAGAGAGCGGAGTTGTTTTTCCCGTCAATCAGCCGTTAGATGTCTGTGACGTTGAAGCAAGATTTCTCCATATTGATCTAGGTTATCTGTTGTCATTCGTCATTCCCTCTTATATAACAGCCACATTGTATGCATTTTTGTCCCCTTTGATACTATCAATGCGTTTCTTCTGTTAGCTTTCTCTGCTTCGAGTAGGCCTATACCTTCCACGTGACAGTGCATGGCTCTTGATGACAATCTATTGACACTTATTCTCGTAACGTGTCTTAACCACTTCAATATTCGATTCTGTATCTGCTCTACTAGCCTATCGTCTGTTTTTTGCCAGCTTTCCCGTATGAGATCGGTGTAGGCTATTTACTACAATCAAAGATACTGGCACATGCCTGCGCGCCCGGGAATTCGTATAACGACGGCACGTATGTTTTCAATGTCGGCTTTCGGCAGCGTTCTGCATTTGTAGGCTGCAGTGTCGGCTGCAAGAATTGAAACATTTCGCTGCATAGGCTTACGCACAAGCGAGCTGTGCATCGCTCCATCTCTCAGCCTGTATGTCTGAAGCAGGGACAGATGCAGCCGACGTTACCTTGCAAAATGAAAATAATGCTTGAAGCTTGCTCGCTTTAACGCGTTCAGCTACTGTTAAAGTCACATTGAATATGATTTTTCGCTCAGCTGGCTACGTTTAGCTGAGCTTATCATATACACCGAGGTCCAAAATGTCAACATTTTCGTTCCACTGTAGTTTCTACAAACATTGACCGATTTCCATAGAATTAATTTGGCATGCAGTATACTGAAAGAATTTGCAACACAACATGTCTACTTCACCTGCATAATGTTGCTACACTACCTTGGAAAAAATTAATTTGTGGTTTTTAGACCATCTGGTCAATCTGCTCTGTCATTAGAACTGTTAAATCGACTTTAAAACTCGAGGATAAGATATGACCAATGAAAGACTTTTACTGTTGCATATTATCGTGATATTGTACTGATGCAAGATATGCTGTCATTTACTGGTGCCATTGCCGTCGTGACGCTGACATCTTCCAGCAAGACAGTGTGCGCATGCACATCATGCGCATCAGACAATCAAGTTACTGCAGCGTAAAACTCCGAAGTTCATCGGTCCTGACTTATGGACGCCCAATAGCCCTGATCTTAATCTTGCTAATTATCGCATATGTGGCATGACGCAGGATCGTGTGTATCAGAAACCAATTTAAGACTTGGCCTATCTGACACAATGCTTGGTTGACACTTGGAGTGGCTTCTCGCAAAACATTGTGGATGATGCCAACATTGTGGATGATGCCATTGATGAATGGCGTAAGAGGCTTCAAGCTTGAATGGATGAAAAGGGAGGCCACTTTGAACACTTATTTGCACTCTACTGTGCAGAAAAAAACTGGATACTTTTTTCTTTTGTGCAACGATAGTGTGTAACTTTGGCTGTTAACATTATTGTTGCACAGTTCATATTATTCCCAAGGTACAGTGACAACAGTACGTAGATGAGGTGAATATGCAAATTTCTTCTGTAAACTGTATGCCAAACATTGTAGGAATCGGTCAACTACAGTAGAACAAAAAGGTGGACGTATTTATTGGACCACGGTGTAGACTGTTCGAATCACGTCTGTGTTTGTGTCTCTCTGTTAACCAGGATGTCGGAACTGGGAAGCAGTAACTGCTGGACCCTGAGACTTGTAATCTTGCACACAGAAACATACTAACCGGTGCCAGATTTAAGTACGTGGAGGCCCTGGGCAGGATCATTATTGGAGGCCCTTACTCACCCTTAAATGCTATAATTTACATGCACTTACAATTGTAATAATAACTAAGTATATTTATATTTTTTGTGTGGAGGCTTCTTAGTTGTGGAGGCCCCTCGGCAACTGCCCAGTTTGCCCCCCCCCCTTAAATTCGGCCGTGATACTAACTACCCCTGATATAAACTAAAAACTAGTTCACATTGACCTACTGAGCGCTACTGGACATGGGCGGCTTGCTTTTTTCTTAGTAATTTTACCATTTCTGTTACTGCTAGAATCACTCGAACAAACACTGATGTGGATTGTGTGTAAGCGTACACGGCACAGTGAACGGCGGTGTCGTATGCTGCGTTGTACAGGCCTACGTCTGCGTGACTGTGCGGCTTTGTAAACTGGCAGTCGGCTATAGTCTGCTGACGATGAAAAACGCAATTAATCTGCACTCGTAAAAATAAATATATAAACGCCTTCCGGGCGTGTTTTGTGACGGCGCCAATCGATTGTATACGAAACTCGCCAAACCCGCGTGCTGCCTTCGGCGAAGCCCGGGCGCAGAGATGATAAAATATTCATTTCGGCTTTCTCGTATACGTCCTCTGGGACTTAAATATCATGAAACCAGGCCACCTAAGCTGCCTCGAGAGCAGAGGAGGAAGTAGTGTTCAGTTTTACAACAGTTTTAGTCGGAGAGCTGAGTGACCTCAGCGGGGCCAGTGGCGGATTCGCAAAAAGGTTAAGGAAGGGGATATCGATAACGATCAGTCGTAAACTCACCGTGCCACATAAAATTTGCAACAGTATTTCGTACATAACTTTGGCAATTGTCGCAATTTTTGACAAGCAGCATCTCATGTGACAAATTAATTGCGGATACAAATTTGTCAGAAACGAGCAAGTTGCCACTGTCTCGTAACTGCCGCCCATCAGTGAAGCAATAAGTTGGAGAAGACATGTCATTCTATCTTTGGCCACGTGAGGCGTTTGGACCAAGCTGCTTCTGCACTTCAAACGCTACATCTTCCCTTCACGGCACGACAGGGCTCAGGACAGCTTAAAACATAGAGAGAACAAGCAGGCCGTACACGAAAACGCTGGGTGAAAAAAGACCACGAGCAGTGGACTCTCTCTTCCTGATAGTCGGAGTGCTGGTCGGCAAGGAGAGCGCTCTCGCAAACCTGAAGTAGATGCTTATGTTGTGTTCTTTCTTTGATAGTTGGAGTGGGACAGTAGGTACCCCGTGCGGTGACGCCGCGGCAGCGGGGTAACCCCACACTAAGGGCGAGCTTAACATTTTTGTTAGTAGTAGGCCTAGACTCGCGATTTTTGTCAGATATATTATTCGTTTGATTCCTCCAGTGTTAAAATATCTGAGGCTTGTTAGTGATACTGACACGAATATTTAGCCGAGAGCATACTTATTTCGTCTGACTCAGATGCTGCCGACGTTACCGCCCTGTGTACCCACTGTCCCACTCCCAACTATCAAAGGCGGTGTACCTATTGTCCCCCAGTCTTTTTAATGACGGCACCCTAATTACGTCATCACCGGTTATGGTATATTTGCAGTTTATCGGTTAAGCGCTAAGTTCATTGCAAGTGAAATGCATTTCCTCCAAATTTGCAGAAAATTTGAACTTTTAATTTTTCAGGGTATAGTGCTGCAACATATTTTAGGCGAGGTGGGAACAATTACATAGCTTAGTAGCAAACCATACTTTTTCCAGCAGTGAAAAAATTATGAACATCTGTTGCGGTATGACGACGTTAGAGCCAACAATGGGCGGGGGACTTTTTGAGACACGGTCTACACAAAGTACGGTCAGTGTGGGCCTAAGTGTCGTTATTTTTATGGTCAAAATTACTAAAAAAAATCCAATATATTTTCAGCAAAGCGATCGTCCCTGTTCTGGCTAGAACGTATCACTGCTGCGGGGTATACTTCATACGCTTCTCATACCCCATAGCTGATGGGCACAAAAGATTCTATTTTTCAGGTCGGTTCGCGGTCTGTTCATAAACTGCCGACGATGTCACGAATGCAAAACGATTTGACATTCACCGGCCGTCGCCGTCTCTTTGCTGCATATACAGTGTATATTACAGCATAAAGCATCGTTCTCACAATCCCTGTGGGCCAGGCTGCAGCGTTCACTATGCTGTGAAATCGATCCATTCCCTGGACTGGGTGTATTATATAGCACAGTGGCTGCTGCAATCGCTGGCCAGTATGAAGACAAGTGGCGAAAGTAATTTGTCGAAAGCCGCAACAAGTCCGTAGTGTAAATTGGGACCCATGTTTGGTCCCAGGAGTCTCCGCCCTTAACGCGCGCAGCGGTTTTTGCAGGGCGCAGGCGCGTTAGCGACAAACAGACAGACTTACGGTCAGACACACCATTCTACGGGAACATCGGTCGCAATAGCCCGCATGCTATGCTTTCGATGCGGCTCAAAATAGAGCTGCATACTAGTTTCCGGGACTTATCAATACCACTATTTCGAGACTTTTGCCAGCCAGATGTAGGCCTACAACTCAAATTTTAGGTTGCATCTAATGCACAACGCGCGGCTTACTGCAACTGATTATCCCGTAGCGTAATGTCTCAGTCGGTTTGTCTGTGCAAAAACGGCTGAACAGATCGATGTGTTGTTTGGGGTGGAGACTCTTGGAGACTCAAGGCAGATTGTATCAGATGGGAAATGCCGGCTTTAGCTTCGGAGAAATTCGAGTATGACACAAGACGGACAGACAGACAGCGCGCATCACTGCTATAGTTGTCCCCCGTTCTGGCGGGCCGGCTAATATTCTAGCTGTTGACCATTAAACTAATTCTTCCAGGTGCAGGTTTACACTACAAGACGAGTTGGACGAGTAACAGAGAAATGCTGAAGTCCGACGGCAACGAGTGACATTATGTCGAAGAGCGGGTCATTTTCCCGAGTCTCACCGCCACCGCCGCTGCCTTCTTATCCAGCGGTCGTCGTCAACGCCGTGTCACCGACATCACCCGCGCGCCATGCGATGCCCGCCAAACACTCATTCCCTGCCCATCATCGCGGCTCCGTCTCCGCAGTCCGTGCTGGCGGCCTGGCAGCGGTGGCGGCGCTCGCGGCGTGCCGGGCGGCCAGTGCGACGTCACGTGTGGTCGTCAACGTGGGCGGCGAGCGGCATGAGTTTGCCTGGTCGAGCCTCGAACGTGTCCCCAAGGCACGACTCGGGCGACTGGCGCGCTGTTCGACTGTCGACGACCTAATGGAATTGTGTGACGATTACACTGTGGAGACCCGCTATGATGACGGACATGACAGGTTCGGCGCCGACGCAACACATGTTGAGTTCTTCTTTGATAGACATCCGAAATCGTTTATTCCAATCGTCAACTTCTACCGCACCGGCAAACTCCATATTGTTGATCATGTACGTTCTTCGCAGTACCATTTTAGTTAACAATGATAGTAAGTAAGTGAGTATAAGCCTAATAAAAGACTCGAGACACAGGTCATTTCTGGGATGACCTAACCAACAGTGACAAAGCACTGAAGGAAGCCAGTCGGTCGTCAAGATCAGACTTTAACCCACCGTGACCACTGTACCATGTTACAATGAATAAACTCAAGGCAACTTTTTCCAAGCACATCAGCGAAAGGATCCCAGCGTGACAAAATGCAATTAATAATTATATTAATATAATAATTAACGGCGTCGTACTTATGGCCCACGGGGCGGGCCCTGGAAGTGGACTGGACAACTGCATCTTCAAATTTCAGCATTTGTTTTTTTGAGCTTTCAGACTTTTCTTGCAGCTATACTAAAACTAGCGTTTGCTCTGACACCCGATTCTCTCATCTCTTGAAAATCTATATACAAGAAAGCTGTGTTTGTGAAGCAGTTTCTAATGTCACCAAAAAGTCATTGGAGGTTTAGAGCGCGATGGTAAGGGATATAGCGCCTCTTTTTAGTCTTTATAAGACAGCCTAAGCACAAAATCGCTCAGGTATGGCATGTATTGTTAAGGGATCACACAGTTTTATCCACGAATGGAAAGAATTATTACCTTCGAAACGAAACGAAAACCTTCATAAAGAGAGGAAATAGCGAGGGCTGAAAGTATAGCAACGCGAGAGGATTGTCTCGCTGCGTCTGATGACGCCACTGATGCTTTTATAGTCTGAACGGGTTGACGGTTGACCTAAGACCTTTGACGCGTCCGAACGTGAACGCTATCCAGACGTTTCTCATATATACAGCAATAGAATGTCTGAACAGCGTGTGTGTGCAGTACGTCAGCATTATTGTAGCACGGGCACGGCATGGTAAAACAACTCCATGACATTAGGACTGCGGGTTCGGACTCATTTGTATCTCTATAAATGATGCAGACGGTGTCACTATGTCTGGCAGTTTGTGTCTGTTTCGTCCCAATCATATAGCTAATGTAATCGCCAACGGTATCATTCCACAAGTAGCAAACTTGTTCGCGACATGTCGCGAACAAGTTCGAGACTTGTTCTCGAGGTGCGTAGTGGAATTATATTTATTTCGCCGCGTTAAGCTCAATTTTGGCTACTACGTCCGACGCGACACGACATGTGTATGACAATATGAGGACTTTCAGTTGCTCTTATCGGCTGGCGTACAACTCCGCAGCCCTTATTCCCAGTCTTTTTGCCCTGACGTATGTATGCAGCGGTAAATTTCTGTTGTTGCACCGCATTGCATGAGATCACTTATTGGCTGGTCACTTATTGGTTGATGCTGTAGATGGGTGTCACATTAACACGCTGTTGTGATGGCTTCTTGAAAATTACCGATATCAAAGAAATAGTTTCATTGTTTGCGTTGTATTTTAAATCCAGCCTTCGGACTGGCCTATACTATAGCCGTCTGGATTGTGGATTGGATGGTAGATGTGTGTGCTGTCGTTTTCCGACGACCTGGAGTACTGGGGTCTGGACGAGCTGCATCTCGAGGCGTGCTGTCAACACAACTACCACCAACTCAAAGAAGCGGTGTACGAAGAACTGCGCAAGGAGGCTGAGAGCCTTATACAGCCTGAGGACGAGGATCAGCAGCAGCAGCAGGGGAAATCCAAGACGACAGCAGATGCCGGCAGCTGCTACTCGCGCTGGAAGCAGCGTGCCTGGGATCTACTTGAAAAGCCGCAGACGTCAAAGGCTGCTCGGGTATACAGTTTGATGTGCATGCATCGCTTCTCCGTCTATTTCCTTTCCATATTTATAATTTTGTTTCTCTTTGACGTTTTTGATGTTGTGGAAGCTGCACTCTGACAGCGGTTCAGTCCTAGAATATCTGTGAGAGTGCGGTCATTGTAAACTGAAGTGAGCACGCAATTATAATAACAAGATTGGTCAAAGTAATTTGGCGACTACCGCGTCGAATCCCCTCACCCTAGGGGGATAGAGGTTCCAATTTAACAGTGTTTCCACCCGAACAGGAGCTCGATCCGTTTAGCCATTTTTGCAGGGCGCAGGCGCGCGATGGCAGACTAACTCACTGACAGACGGACACACCACACTACGGGATCACCAGTCGCAGTAGTTCGCGTCTCATGCATCCGATTTGGCCTAACGATGATGATGATGATGATAATGTGCTGACTATACACTGACGCTATTGCGTAAACGAAAACGCCGATGGAGCATTTTTATGCCTCTGCCCGCATATAGGCGAAAGAAGCATATATGGATCGATACGTGCTGTCTGTGCGTCTCTCTGTCTGTGACGGCTGGCGCGGCAGAGACGTAAAGGGTTTGCTGTGGATTTTGTAGTTTAACCCGTATGTAAGCTTATAGGTATATAGGTATTATTATAGACGACAAAATTACCATGCTGTAAGCAAAAATTTTAAGAACGATTATATGCCTATGCATAACTATTTATTATTATTTTTTACTATGTATAACATAATCACGACAAACGCGTGACACGGCAACACAACAATGACTGTAGGCTAATTAAGTCAATACCGGTACAAAAAATACACAACACAATAAAAACAATAGGCTACTTAAGGAATTAATAACAGTCATTGAATATTGCTCTATTAATGAATGTCTTTTTGTGAAGTTGAGATTTAATAAAATTTACACACAAACCATGGCCTAGAAAACTTAAGACTGGGGAGAAGATGATGCATGTCATGGTTCTTATAAGTTGCTTGATGAAACAATTTGCCATCGTAATCTTGCAGTAATTGTTCAAGACTGATAATAGACTTGACGTAACCGTACTTGAATACGCGCTTAAATAGACTACCAGTATTTATTTGCAATATATGACTTATATGACAAGGAGCTTAACTGATGTTACTTGTTCAATGTGAGAAATAGAGGAAGGAATGAGAATAGGAATGGCTCTAGGATTATAAAAAATGATTTCTTTTGTTTAGCTAAGGTTTATTACCTTAGCCAGTCATGCACATTGGCGAATTCTGCTGCCACACTGATGTCAATCAATCAATCAGTCAATCTATTAAACAACAAAGGGCCAAAAGCCACTTACAAGTCGCATCATACAATGTGTATAAAATCATGCGCCAGAAAAGACACTTTACAATTTACATAAAATTTAGTTTACATTACAATAAAAGATAATCGTTGCTAATAGTGACTCGTCAAACTTGTTGAAACTAGTAAAATATGTTGTACTAGGCTGCAAGGTATTCCATAAGTTAACAATTCAGTTACTAAAAAAGTCATTTCTTTTATTATTACAACATTGCTGACTTTGCTGGTATGACGTATTTGTGACCGCGCAGGTGTGGTTGATTTCTTAATGTGAAAAACTCATTGCTATTTAGACGCACCCTGCCAAATAGGATTCTGTAGATCAGCAACACATCAGTACAAAGTCTTCTTAACTCTAGACTTTCGAGACCTAACATTCGGAGTCTAGAGTAATAGTTTAAACTTGACATGTCAGGCATTTTTAGTAAACTTCCTTTGTACGGATTCGATGAGGAGAATATTCTTCATAAGACTAGGTGACCAGACCGGACTGTGGAACTCTAAAATCGGGCGAACATAAACTTTGAAAGCTTTAACGAACATGACGCGATTGCTGGAGGAAAAACAACGTTGAATTAGGTTGGCACTTTGGTGTGCCTTGCGAGTAGTCTAATATTAGCGATGTGCTCGCTAAAGCATAAATGTGAGTCGACCACAACTCCTAGGTCACGCACGTTCTCGGACGTTGTTAAACCTCCGTTACCAAGACGACAGGGGTATCCAGCATCAGCAGCAGTAGCCTAGACTTGCCAACGTCGATGATGCAGCACTTCTGACTGGATATTTGTAACTGTCATGTCAGAGACCACTGATAGATTCGGTCTAAGCAGACTTGAAAACAGTTACCGCCATCAGCAGATCTCAGCTCAGTGTAGAGCTTCACATCGTCTGCATATAGTTTACAGTTAACTTTGTCATCAAAGCAATCAATAATATCATTTATGTAGATCAAAAATAATAGCGGACCGAGGCAACTACCTTGTACGACACCACTCCGAATATAGTCATATTGTGAATACACATTGTTTACTCCGGTACAATGCAAGCGCTCTGTCAGAAAATCCTCTATCCACTGATGTAAGAAACCTTCAATGTCATACGATTTCAGTTTATGTAGAAGCTTTGGATGAGAAACGGCATTAAAGGCTCGTGAAAAAAATCTATGTATGCCACACGATTAACAAACTTGTTCCCTAATGATATTGCCCAGTCACTAATCGACTTTAGGAGATTTGTTAGCGTGGACTGTTTGGATAGAAAGCCATGTTGATTCGAGTTCAAAAGTTTATTGCTGAGCAAGTAGTCCCAACATGTCTGAGGCCACAACTCGCTTCATTACTTTACCAAAAACACTCGTTATATTAGTAAAACAGGTCTGTAATTAGCAGGATTCGATGAGACGCCTTTTTGAAGGTCTATAGTCGCTGCAGCCAGCCGGTTGTGACACTTTAGGTACTGGGATAACTATGGCAGTACGCCATATGCTGGGTATCTGTCCTACATTAATGCTACGAATTTTCATACATTTACATCGGGCACTTGTTTGTTTTTCTGTATGCGTTCTGTTAAATGCTGCTGAATTTTCCGCTTTTTCGTAACTGAGAAACAGATCGACGCGGTACGAAGGGGTCGCGAAATAAGCAAGACAAATGACAGACGAAACGATCTCGACCTTCTGCGCTAATTGCGAGTTAAGATTGCTACTTATCACATCTTCCGGTCGTCAGCTCCGTCTTAAGAACGTTTTGATCGAGTTTTATGTTCTCTGCAACGCTGCCAAGCAAGTTTAGCAGCTGTTCTGCGTGTCGGCGTGCACATTTTTCTTCTTTTCACAAGTAAATTTTACAGCAATTTGATGTTTTTGGTTCTCGGAAGCGAAGCGATGCGATGGGGACGTGTCGCTAGAGCAGCTAGGCGTGTTAACTATTAATAGTTGACGACGTAAATGCGTTAGTGCAGTGCGTGAGTGTGTAATAAAGTCGTAGTCTAATGGATTACCAAGTCACCAACAATCAGCGACCAGTGTTTTAGTCAATATGACGAAAACTAAAATAAAACTATGACTATTTAATTCGCTATAATTTTGACCGACGGGACGAAAATGCGACTAAAATTTTCTGTCGACGTCGGCGAGTTAAGTGTGAACTTTTTCGACAACAAGAATGAAATTTCCGTCTTAAGTTTAAGACTTCTTCAGTTCAGTACAGCCTTTCAGTTAGCATATAAATGCTCATAGTATAACTAACATTGATATAAGTGCGAATTGTGATTAAATTAAAGTTTTGAACGGCATGCCTTACTTTTGACGCCTATCTTTCAACACAGTTGCTGGAGTGTTGTAACCGCCCATAAATTCACTCCAGACAAAGTGCGATGATCAACGACCACACTTCACATCGTACTCTTCGCTGCTACCGACCGACCGACAGACGCAGCAAACAATAACTCGGTTGTAACATTGTCTACAGTGGATTATACGAGTTTAATCCACTGTAGACCATGTTATAACCTATACATAACTGTTTCAACACATACGCGTTTATCTACAAACGGAATGAACCATGCCTGCCTTTGCCAAGTTCCCAGCAGAAGCTGGTCCTCATTTATGATCCCCAAGGGCATGGAAGGTTGAGTTTGCCTAGTGGACTGTGGAAGGCTATCGGATGGTTTTTTCTGTCATTGAGCCTATACAGCCATGCATTCAGAGCCAAAAGCAGCTGATGGAAAGGTATGTTCGATATTGGAGGACAGCGACAGCCACTCCCAGACGGCAGAATGTCCACGGCTGCATGGCCACAGCGAAGCTCTCTCGGGACGGATCGGGCAAAGCAACGATGGATTCGTCCTGGCCTGGGTGAAATGTTTGTCTGTCTACGAGTCACTGCTGGTTTCCGTCACTACGCAACGCAACGCAGTACAAGAGTGAACAGAATTCTTACATATAAAAAGCTACCTCAAGGGACGCAGGCACGCAAGCACGCATTTCCATTACGTCATTGATTACGTCATCTAAGTATATCGGTCGCCGTGATTGGCTATTCGTTGCGGAAGCCTGCAGCCTTGCGGAAAAATAAAAGCAAGTTCTATTTCCTTCTTCTTCTTCTTCCAGATAGGTGCCGACTCAGGTTGAGTAATATCGCACCTTGCGGCGAGCTTGCGTTACGTTACGTTGCGTTATGTAATGCTGAAAACCGGCAGTCAGTGGCACAAACGACGTGTCCAGTGGCACGATTGCATACGCTGCTGCAGTGAGGGCTTTCGGTCTCGTATGTCGCCGGTGGCCGTGCGGCGTCGTCTCTTGTGTGGCGTTGTCACCCAACGCGAGCCGATGATTCGGTCACAATCGCTCATCATCGTCGTGGGTCTACATTTTAACCCAGTGGTTTCAACCCACATGACACGTGTAGGATATATAGCATACGCAAACACACACATAAAAAGAGCCATATTAGAACACACATGACACTGTAGCTTTAGATTAATGTCACAGAAAGCATGTCTGAATCTATTAATTCCCCAACAAACGATTTCAATATTTCCCAAGTCGCTGGAAAAAAAGTAAATAAAAACAGTCAACTATACGGTGAAACCAGCCCATGTCTGCCATGGACATCATGTCATTTTTCTTCAGCGGTTCAGGCATACTCTGGCGTTGGGCAGATTCAGAATTCCAGTGATGCCAATATTCGCTGCATTGTACATGCATTTCTAATAGTTGCCCACATCTTCGATTGCCGTTCTTGTCGAATAGCATTGTCATTGGTCTTCCTCTTGCAGGGGCGTACGCAGAGGGGGGTTTGGGGGGTTCAAACGCCCCATTGGACAAGTCCAAAAATTGATTGTGGCCCAATAATTTTCGTAGCCTAAGTAGTGGTAAATGATAATAATTTTTGTCTCCCGTTGTTGGCGTATTGTTCACCAATACAATAATTGTACTGGTGACATGTCATTAACACAATATTGCTTGTTTATCAACAATCATGTCGGCAAGGCTGCAGGTCGGATGTTTAACCCCCCATTGTGAAATCCTGCGTACGCCTATGTCCTCTTGTTATCTTGTTTCCGGTCTTTGCTTCAGTTACTCAGCAGACAGTCATATCTGAGAGTGTGAATGTGGAGTGGCTATATATTATTTCCTTTGCTGAATTTCACATCCGGTATCTGAGTGTGGCGGGGTTGGATTGAATCAGACGACTGCTCTTGTCTATCGAATTACGGGCATAAGTGGAACCCTGCAGTTGGAACGTCGTAAGCTCCAAGGTAGACAGTTTTACGCAACTTCAGCATAGCAAAGCATCGCTGTGATTTAACTGCGGCACCGGCGGACCGACTGTACAAAGGCGCCTGCTACAGACAGACTCGTGCAAAAATCGATCTCTTGAGTAAAGTCTGGATGCATAGCGGCTGAATGCAACAGTGCATTTGTAACTGACAAAATTACCGCCCCGATGGCCGTCACCGGATGCGATCGTTCTTACAATTTTTGTAGATTAAGCTACACCTTGGTGAGCTGTTGATTTGTTCATTTTACACACATTTTTACGGGTAATTCGCGATTACAACACGGCCAGTAAGGTCTTCAGCTCTCCGACTTCTGAGTCTTCTCAGTATGTACAAATTTTGAATTTAACGTTTTAATAACTTAACAGGAAACCTTCCAAATGAAGTTGGATGTAAATCAAGTTACATCTTGTTGTATTGATCGCGTCAATAATTTCACGGGTTTCGGGATACAAAAGTTTGAATTTGTTAAATATCACTACAGATACAACTTAAACATCGTATTTATGGTGACAAAAATAAAACATTTCATGGCATACGGCCGAGAGGATGTTAAAACTATCACAGCAGTTGCTCGCGTATCCATAATTTGCGCGTATGCATGATCGAAGATGATCCTGCCACTCGTCAACTGCATTCTCACTGATGCTGTTGACAATGCCTTGCAAACGCTCTGCAATCACTGCCTCAGTTCATCAATGTTATAGACCTGCGATTGATAAATTCGCTCCTGGACGACACCCCACTTTTTGTTGTAGACCAGATTGAGGTCAGGGCTGTTTGGTGGCCACATATCTGGTCGAGTAAAACAGGTGTTGCCTGCTCGAAAAGTCGCTACGCAGGACGCTGTTAAAATTAAGATCTGTTTGCATGAAAACAAAACAGTTTGTTATTTTAAAAGAATATTTAACAGAAATCACAAACTGAAGTAGTTTGTAAGTTAATAAAATAAGTAAGTAAGCGAAACGCAATAAAATGGCTGCATGTAAACAATCAGTGCCTTATATGTTGTTTGCATTTCCCTCCAGATTTGCAACAAATTCAAACTTTTGAGTTTCCAAGGTAGTGCAGCAACATACATCAGGTGTGGTGGGAAATATTACACCTCTTTGTAACAATTTCATATTCTTTCCAGCTATGAAAAAAATTTTGAAATCTGTTAGGATTACACAAATTTGTTGTCAGTGTTCAGCAGCACCGTTTTTCTGACACAATGTAACCTGTGTTTGGTAAGGGATATATTAAACGATGTGACTGTCGGGCAGTGAAAATGATACAATAATGTTTTGCCAAAAATCAGAGAAAACAGACGGACAAACTCAAACAGAGAGGCAGATTTGCAATGTCGTAGCAAAAATATATCGCTGCGAGTTATAGGACCTGGCAGGTTAATAAAATCGCAGTTGTCGTGAGAGTACGTGAGGCTTTGAAGGAAACAAAAAATGACGTCGGCGGCGGCGTTTGTCGCCGAGACGGATCACGTACATCACAGGCTAACAGCAGCAGCAGCCGTTGCCGGTTGGCGCTCTCTGGCCAAACCAGCAGCTAACGGCGGCAGGGACGACCGTGGCGCACAGAGTTCATTAGTTGCTGTATGGCCTTTCTACACAGTGGTGCCCTCGTTCGACTTTTGGGTGTAACGAATCGGTTATGTTTAGCATAGCTGAGCTAGTCATAATACAGAAGCTGCTCGAATGGTGTCTATGTGTCTTTCTGTTAACCAGGGTGTCTTACATCTTAGCCGCTGGATATAGAGACTTGTAATCTTTCATACAGAGACATACTGACGAACTCTGATCACAAAAAGCTAGCTGAGCATCACTGCCCATGGGCGGCTTGCTGGTATTGAACATTTTGATTTCCACCGATGATACGATCCTACTGCGACAAATATTGCATCCAGTGACGTCGCCACTCGCCAGGATTCGAGACTGCAGAGGCGGCGGACACCGATCCGTAGCACAAGTCTACGAAACCCTGGTTTAGCCGCCTTTTAAGACATCCTGCCAGGAAACGGGGAACGCGTATTCTTACAACGTCGAAGCCCACAGAGGGTTCTTACTTGAGGGGACGTGTGAGCCGGTGCCCAGCAGATAGCCATATCGTTGATTACCGCTGATTTCACCGTTGTCGTCATAGTGCTCGATTAACCAGTTGAACAAAACGCCGTTGAGCACAAAAATGAAGTGAGAATTGCAATAACATCACAGAAAATTTGTTAACACGTCAGCAAACAACTGTATTGTTATGAAGTCGCGACTGTTAGTTTTTTTGTGTATAACAATAAGTTATGCCGCCGAGGGCGCAGACTATTGATGACAGTTAACGTCAGGGAGGAACTGGTAGAGAACACGATTTCGGTTGCGTGTTTGCTTCTGAATACAGATTAATTGTCACAATGTGCCCCAGGTCACCATCACGTCGTACTTTCATTCCTCTATTCGGCATTGGAGCCGCGGTCCGTCGAGATATATGTACATCGTCCACGTTAGTAGAAAATTTCACCACTGCGACGACTAGTCGTGCGAGCCAGCGTCGTTCCAGTCCTGTCCAGCCATCTGCCCCTGGTGCGGACTGCCGACGGTGTCTACCCGCTCCGGTCTACAGCGTAGCTTGCCCCGAGTCTGGTCTATCGATTGCCGGGCGGCGCGGCGTGTCGGGTGCGGACATATACGGGCGTATATTCGTTCCGCTACGTTCGGTTACCGGCGGCGGCCGGCAATTCCTTCCGGTTTGCGGCGCAACAATGCATTTGACGCGACACGACACGAGCTGTTGAGTTTATACACCATGCAGACGGCCATTGTTATTTGTATTGTTGTCGGGACGACATGTAGAGAGGCGTGGAATGCCGCCAAATGAAATACCGCGGTGATACAGATGCAGACTTATACCGCGATTGTTCCTAATGCTTAGAGGCGTGTACCTTGTGTTTATATTGTGACGTCGTGTGCACGCACGGATGCTGTCAGTCGCTGCCTCCACTGGCTGACAGTGACAGCCAAGTCAATGATGTGCTACACTTTAGCTCTAAGTGTTATACCCGTCGTCGTCGAGTAGCACTCGATCCCTTTACCGAACAGAGCCATCTCAGTGAGTTGACGCTATACACTGTGTTTCAAAAAAATCCATATGACTACGTCTTCGACGATAACTTGAATAGTAGGCGTCCGATCGTAATAATTTTTGGTACAGTTATTACTTAGGCTATAGGTTATCGAAACGTAGTTTCACTTTCCCACCTCACCTATTTTATGCAACTGCCTTACATTGGGAAATTGTTGAACCTGAAAATTCGTTGATTTAGCCGCAAGCAGCTTTTTGTTATTCTAATAAACAAAGTTCAGCAATAATTTATTCGCACATATTGGCTTTCAACTCAAGTTTGTGTTTTACAACCTCACAACAAATGTTCAAAATGTCTGCCGTGTGCACGCACAGATGCTGTCAGTCGCTGCCTCCACTGGCTGACAGTGACAGCCAAGTCAATGATGTGCTGCTGCACGCCATGCCAGACGTCGTGGAGACGTTGCTTCAGCTCATCGACGCTGTTGACGCATAATTTGCAAAATTTGTAATTTTTACGTTCAACAATTTCCCAAGGTAAGGCAGTTGCACAGAATAGGTGAAGTGGGAAAATGAAACTATCTTTCGATGACCTATAAGTAATAACTGTACCAAAAATTATTACAATCGGACGCTTACTCTTCAAGTTATCGTCGAAAACGTAGTCACATAGATTTTTTTTAAACACAGTGTAGTTTGAACGGTCCTGTGCACGAGTCTACGCCAAATTAAGGCTTAGCTTGTGTCACTGGAGGTCTCGTCCAATCCTATAAAGCCATGTACCGTACTGACTGACCTCACTGGC
>Ga0126335_1000562_pt1 | contig 18154 bp, 9 predicted proteins | sample OlaspJWI45metaG_FD_108409 | JGI IMG/M metagenome (GOLD analysis project Ga0126335, IMG submission 108409) | Marine gutless worms symbiont microbial communities from Oahu, Hawaii - Olavius sp. 1 OAHU.JWI-45 metaG | ecosystem: Host-associated > Annelida > Digestive system > Unclassified | place... | reverse complement strand
GGAAATGGAGGGTTGTGGGGAGAAGGCCGACTGGGCGGGGTCTTATTACTATGACACGATCCATCATCGTAAGCGTGGAATGCAAACCATACGGACGGAGCCACTGGTTGCAATATGTGTGCATTCCATTCCCATTAAATGCACTCCAAAAGGTAGACCAGAAACACTCTATGGAGCGAGAAAAGTGCTGCAACACAATGACAGCTGATGACAGACTTCATACCACGTTGATGATGATGACGAAGTCACTTATAAAGGCCAAATCGCACTGGACTACATGTAGCTATAAAAGCACTATATTCCCTGTCGGTGTCAAACCAATGCTTTTAGTCTATTCACGAAGGTAATCAACTAAACGTCAGTTGGCCCCAGGTCCTGCGGAGGCCATTACAATCAACAGAACCACGAACGCAGAAACTAGGTCTCAATAACTCATGTGCTACACAGAAGTGCTCTTACTAGAGCAAGTGAAATAAAATTGCCAATGTCACACTGCCACAACGTGCAGACGCGAAGCGTTGTAAAAGTACAGTGAAAAGTGTTTTAAAATTCCCGCTTAAATTCTGCAGCGCTGCAATTATGTAAAACAATTCTTGCAAGACGTCACTATGGTGTTGTGAGAAAGAATCAGAATCACTTAAGATCCATCACACGCTGTCAGTTTCGTCTTCATCATCAGGTTTCGTCGGCACGGGCAAGGTTTTCTAAGTCAAATTATCTATAAAGGTGCGTTATAGAGCTAAGAAAATTTTAACCATGGGACACAGTTGGAAACTGGCTAGGAACAGCTGCAGAAGCGCACGTCTTCACTTCTTCTCTCAACGAGTCGTTAACATGTGGAACAGCTTGTCTCGGGAAGATACCGATGCAACACCTATAAACGCGTTCAAGAACTGCCACCCCTCAACCTCCGATTACTGATGATGGTCTGGAGTAAAAGCGGGAACATTAACATAGCTGCTCTAGTTACTAGCCTATAGTATAGTACAATACTCTTGTTGCACGATGTTCTAGGCAGCTTTTAGGTCCAGCAGATTGGGTTTTTGTCACAATGGGACCCTTATGCTGTGCTTAGCCTAGAGGCGATTGCCTAAAGTTCATATTGTAACACAGTGGAGTGATTCTGGTGGGATTGAAGCCTATCTCAGTGGCTAACTGGCTTCCTTCAGTGCTTTGACGCTGTTGGTTGGGCCATCTTACCTGTAAAAATCGTCCCCGAAATGACCTATAAAGTGTCGAGTGGGACGTTAAGCCTCTACTCACTCACTCAAGAACTGCCTTGAGAGAAAATGCATGATCACAGGTGAAACTGATCAAGCACTAGACAGGAGAACGTGCACAGGAACAGCCTGTTGGAAAATATTCTGTGCCAATGAAAATGGTTCGGCCTATTCCCACGGTGATCAGTTATTCGTCGTGTGTTGAGATTAAGTCGTGTCTTTCTTACCTGTCCACCTGCACAACGGGGCCGTCTTGTACGCAGCTTAGTATCTTGCTGATCGGTTCATCTGTGTAGCCCTGCAGCAGCAGCAGCAACGACAAGCATGAATGAGTTAGTAGTTTCATAATGGCATATCAGCACATGACAGCATTGGCAGGTCATTTATATCGTTACAGGTGCTATAACGTAACGGTGTAAGTCTGGTCAAAGCTAAAAATATCTATAATAACTAAGACTCGGGCTATTTATCTGCGATAATATAATTTTGCGATTAACACACATTAAAGCTGACTGCAAAAGTCGACTTACGTTTATTTACGTATTTAATAAAATGAATGATGCGACAGTCGACATTTTCATGCAACGATATAACGATCTGTCACAAGGGCTCAGCTATCGCCGAGATAGCGCGCGTCGTCTTGGCAACTCACGATCACGTGACAAAGAACGAACAAACGGTATTGTGATGGCAATCGGTCTCTTATCATAGGTATTGTGGTTCTAGTGGCAACCGTCATGTCTGAGAACAAAGGACCGCATCATGAAATTAGTTAAGTAATCGTGTAAAGGAAGAGAGTGAAAACCGAACGGTTTCGCAGCAATGTGCTTGAATGAAGCACCCTGTGATGGGGGGGGGGGCTTCCCGCTATACATGTATTGTATAGGCACAGGTGGCAGGCCTGAGCCTGGGAAGCGTTGGCATTGACGGCCCAGCAGTACGGGCAGCAAGTAGCATGGCGATTGGGGCCAGGCGAGAGGTGGGGAATTGGGGATGGTGCTGAAGACTGTACACAGTGCTTAGCTGGATTTTGTTCACGTCTGTCTTTATGTAGGCCTATATATGTGTGTTTTAAAAGCGGGGCCTTGGGCGGGCGAAAAGCGGGACGGGGCTGCCTACGTAATGCCCGACTGGGCGGGCAGAATGGCTAGTGCACTATACATACGGTCAAAAACTGGAGTCTTTGGGCTACGTTTTTGTCGCAGACAGTATGGGTCTAACTTCAGATAGTTTGGCGTGGTACGTTGGTAGGCCCCGAAGCCTACCGTTTTCGGCGAAAAACCGCCGAAGAACGGTGATAACAGGCCATAACGTCGTTTAACGTTTAAGGTCATTCAAGGTCACGATGTTGGTACCAATGGAAAGCCCATATACGACTTCCATTTAGTGAATCAGACAAACTTGCATCGTATCTTGCACCGTTTTCGAGACATCGCAGGCAATTGGTCAAATTTTTGCTGCTGATAGGCTGGGTACGCCTGTTTAACACATTTTTTGGGGGGCCTAAACCTATGACCACAAAATCTGGCGTGAAGAATCCTCAAACAGTATTGCGTCTGAGATCAAAAAAAACGGAAGCAAATTCGCCTGTAGCAGATAAAGAAACTATCAAAAGTATCGTTGAACTATTATTTACAACACAGCTTGCACGAGTAGATAGTAGAAGGTATAAGTGGTTGATTTACCCCGCCCCAGTTGAGTGTGCGCGCCAAATCATTGCCGGTGCCGAGTGGAAGAATGGCGACAGGAGGTGCCGGGTTGATAACCAGACTGTCAATTGTCGACAGGATCCACCCCACGGTACCGTCACCGCCGCACGCCAGCAGCCGCAGGTTCGGCACCTTACGAAACATCTCCAACCTACAGTGTACATTTATTATAAATGTATAAGCTTACATCAGCGAAATTAATTCCCATAAGGCAGTCGAGCAGTGTTTATTTACTGCTCTCAGACAGAGCTCTCGATATACGCACACAAAATATAACCGGAATGCCAGATCACCATAAATGCCATTGTATACGTACAAATTATCACTTGCACGTAGGCTATATCAAAAATGTCTAAATTAATAGAGATTTGCTAACAAGTGGCCAAAATTAATTTGGCGATAGCCGTATCGCGCACTGGGCAAAATATTCCCCCCATTCCCTTTTCCTCACCACCTGTGTTCCTTTGGGCCCCAAGAGCCTTCACCACAAACAGGACCTCGATCCGTTCAGCCGTTTTTGCGGGCCACAGACGCATGACAGACGGACAGGCTGCTATACCACGCTACGGCATTATCATTTATCGATTGTAACAGTCCGCATCTCATGCATTCGATGCAGCCTAAAAGGTACAACATTCTGTTTTTTGTTTTACATATTTATGTTCGAGAACGGAATAACTACGTTTATACGAATACATCACATCGCTTTGGCTACTCGAGATGATACACGCGTCACACGATGCTATAACAACAATCCGCGACGCTCGAACAGCCGACGCCTTACTTACTTACGGTTAGTCTTGACGTCGAAAATAAATAAAGACAAATGGCGCCGTACGCTCGCGTCCAGGGCCGTACTGACTCTCTAATGTCCGACAAACAGAAAAATATGATCTCCATCCTTCAAACACTATAAACGCTCTGTCTCTGTCAGTGTCATTCAAACCGTTCTTTGTCCATGGCTCGGACTCATGAATCTTCGTTTTCCAAAGTAGTTAAAACGCAGTGTCGCCGTCTTCGGGCAAGGTGTCGCACTGTGACTACTGTTAACAAACGCCGAACGCCGACCACCCACGGCGATAATACAGTTAAAGTCATTAAGTACAAGTAAGTGGATAAAATTCTGTGAGATAAATAATTAAGATACTAGACGCGACTGCACGTTCCACGTTCCGTAGCTGCAACTGTTAACCACTCAGAACTTTCGTGTCGACTAGGCCTATGGTGGATACATGCGCGTCTGTTTTGTGCTAATGTAGTTAAAAGCAGATAACAATATAACAGCTTATTAAGATAAGAGGTAGTCGGCTGCAACTCCACAACAGCAGATCACATCAAAGCCAATGTTCTTGTTAATCAACTCAACGTCTCTGGGTTACTCGGCGACAAAGCTAACGAACAAACGGACAACTATCGCCCTCTGAGGGGGTTCAGTGATCCAGTAGGCCTAACCGAGGCCTCCCGTATCCGGTCTTAGCATGTCACCGGCTTTGCCGTATGCTGCAGCGGCAGGTGCTCCTTGCGCGGAGAAGCTAACGAAGGAGGCCCTGCGAGACAGGAACAGACGTCAATAACTACTTGTACAGGATCGATCAAAGCAGGAGACATTGCAGTCACAGCCGTGATGGCAGCTGCGTCGCGAGTCGCGTCAGACATCAGAGACAACGTGAGTGATCAAACAGCAAACCTCTTCCTACCTCAGCTTAGTACGAAGTGTGTTCACAGAGTAATGAGAAAACTAAAAGAAGTTGATTGACGTCAAAAACGTTGCGTTCCTGGCACCCACACAGACGATTTTTTTCCTAAACTTAGTTCGTTGTATATGCTTTATTACTCAGTAAAAGCCCCCGTAGAATGTAGACACAGTAATACTAGAAAAGTTGGAATACACTTTGTGCTTAAGTATGAGATCAGTGTATCCGACACTCTACTGTTGACCCTCTACCGCTGAATCACTACACACACTGAAGTTGACTTAGGCCTATAGCTAGCATGAAACAGGCCTACATTTTGATCTTCATGCCGACCGCAGCCAAATATTTACGTCAGAGAACTGATTGTACTTGTAGTTCGCAACTGCCCTAGTAAACATGTAACTAAATGCAGTAATGACTTACTATGACAAGTAAAGACTTACGCCATTCGGGGTCCTCCTTGCGACAGGTCGAATACCTGGCGCGGGTTGAGCAACCAATAGAACTTGTGCAGCAGCTTGGCGCCCTGGTTGCCGCCACTCTTCGGATTGATAAAAACGAGAATAGGCTTAGCCTGCTGGGACGGAATCGGCTTGACGATGAAGATTTTGCGAGCGGACCCGGAGTTCGGTGGAGCGAGACTGGACACGCTCTCGGCGCTGCTACCGTGCGACACGCCGTCGACGCTCGTTCCACTGCCGCTGCTCCCACCACTGTCACGCTTCTTCACCGACGCTTTACGACGACGTCGTATTGACGATTTAAACGAACCCTACCCAAGTAAAAAAGTGTCATTAATAACTACAGGCTGCCTTTCATTAAAGGCATGCCACCCGAGTGCTTTTATACTGGCGTGAGCTTTACTTTGATACGATGATCTGGTACTTAAAATTGACGTAGGTAGCCTATGCTAAAATGTATGTGCATACCAAAAATGAAGTTTCTAGAAATTCCAAAAGATACAGCCCCTCTAGGACACACGCACTCACGCAGTCACAGACACACAGAGAGGAGATGCTACCGTATCAAACGCATAACACGTGCGCGGGTGGTACCACGGTAGTAACAGAATGAGCAAGTCCATCAAAATCGGGACATAGTAGGCAAAAAATAATTTTTGTTGCTGACTTATGAGGTTGCTATTTTCAGAAAAGTCATCGTATGAACCGACAAAAAAACAAGTTAGCATTTGCTCCACTATTGTCGTTAGGTGACATGTAAACTGTCTTCCTCTGATGTCTGTCGTGATAAAATAATTGATAAGTTACGACCTTATGGCGCTATACAAATCTGTTTATTATTTATTCATAATTTATCCTAACATTCGTTCTTAACACAGCAATGGTATTTTAGTAATTATAATTGTGAAGCGTTTGGGCAGACTGGAGGTCAACATTGCGTGGTAAGTGCACCCGTACTTCATTCAACATAACATGCTTTCTGTCTTTAGCAAACCACTGCAAAACCATGACTGTTGTAGATGTTACGTCGGTTATGAATTGTGGCAACTTTTTTAATTATAAAGAAAATTTTGCTTCTAGATTTTTTAAAATTTCTTTTGCAGACTTTTAACTTATTAGATTCTAGATCTATCAGTTATAATTCGTCATTTTTCACAGATGTGTGTTTGCTGTATCGGCGTGACTAACGTAACCGTAACAAGAAAATCGATCAACATACGGATGAGTTATCGTGATTCAACTTTTTCGTGACATACCTTTAAACCTACATTGCCAGCGGCACAGCAACACAGTGCCGTCATGCAGACCATCAATAAATGATGACGTTACCGTATCCTTTTCGGAGCTGTGGACATCAAACGTCGCCAAAGGCCACCGTGAAGTGGTGCAACTGTTTTTGCACCTACAAATTCTACAAAGCAATTATGATAGAGAAAAAACACAAGGACTTGACAGCAGCACCTTTTGCGGTAGTTTGATAACCCAGGATGGCGGAATGATGCCGTCCGCATGGACTCCGAGTAAACACGGCTCCTCGATCTGCTGCATCATGAAACAACTCACTTTGTTGTGATAAGCCGCCTTGCACCACGAACAGCTGATCGCAATGATCTCCTGCCAGCCAAAGTAAAACAGGAATAAATAAATACAGTATATGTAGGTCCAAAAACGTCCTTATTTTTTGTTCTACTATAGTTTCAACAAACATTGACCGATTTCCAGAAATTTTGGCACACAGTATACTAAAGAAATTTGCAATATAATAACTGTTGACATGTCCACTTCACCTGCATAATTAATTTGTGGTTTTGGGACCATTCTGGCTAATCTGCTCTGTCAATGGAGCTGTTAAATCGACTTCAAAACTTGCGGATAAGATATGACCAATAAAAGGATTATTGTTGTTGGATATTATCGTGATATTGTACTGTTGCAACTACAGGATTGTGTGTATTAGACATCAATTCAAGACGTGGCTGATCTGATACAATGCTTGGTTGACACTTGGCTTCTCGCAAAGCATTGTGTTTTTTTTGCGGACGATGCCATTGATGAATGGTGTAAAAGACTTAAGGCCTGAGTGGATGAAATGGGAGGCCATTTTGAACACTTGCTGTAATAATTGGACTCTACTGTGCAGAAAAACTGGACCCATTTTCGTTTGTGCAACGATAATGTGTAACTTCGGTTGTTAAAGTTATCGTTGCGCAGTTCACATTTTCCCAAGGTACATGTAGGTGAAGTGGACAAATAAATAATTATTACGTTGCAAATTTCTTCCATATACTCTACGCCACATATTGTAGAAATCGGCCAACGTTTGTTGAAACTACAGTAAAACCAAAAAAATGTGGACGTTTTTATTGGACCATGGTGTACTTTGGCTAGAGTCGACCCAACAAGACTCGACCCAACTCATGGGTCGATCCAACACATGGACAACTCTTCCAGATTTGCAGCATATTTGAACGTATAAACCACTTCAAAAGGTACATGTAACGCAGCAACATATTTAAGGTGGAATGGCAAGTATTATTGGAAATTTCTTACTCTTTCCAACTGTGAAAGAATTTGGCAAATGGGTCGCTATTTGACTAAATTACAGCCAAAAAGTAGTGTTCTCACTTTTTAGTTCACCCTGTATAATAATTCTAAAGTGCATAAGTTAATAATTTTTATACTATACAAAGGCTAATTTATACCGTCATCAAATAAGTTCTATATATAGCTAGTCCTGTATATTCGATTCCATCTAGGTACGTCTTCATTTTCCAGTCTTGAATGCAAACACGACAGTGACGGATAGACTATTGCCGTTATCGACGACGCGGCATCAGTTAAATTGAGTAATTGACAAATAATCATTCTGTCAGCCGTGCGACGACCGAGCGTCAAAAAGCAAAGACCGCCATCCGCCGTCGGGTCTCTCTGTCTGCACCTCGTCAGTGTCGGTGACGTAGAAATTGGGCAAAGTCGGGCTTAGTTGCCGCTGAATCAATCTCGACCGCTGAAGCCTCTCAGTGCAGCAAGCCGCGGGAAAAAAATTTGCGCTCTATACATCATCGTTCAGAGCCGCTTTTTTAGCAGCTTACATTCTGCGGCGGCGCGATCACTGCAGTCTGGGTTTGATAACAAGTCGAGTCTAGCAGGCGACGCATACCACCGTTTTGACACTATACCGCTGGGCCGGTCAACAAGGTTCCTCTCCTTCATCACCCTGTAGTGTGACTGAAGCTGCCGTCATTTGCATAGAAAATTTGACTTCAGACGCTCCCGCATCGACTTGTAGAAACGTTTGTGTGTAAAAACATTGGAACCACATTGCATACCCAGTGCTGAAACCATGGTGGTATTTTGGGAGTTAAAACTCCAGATATGTCACTGGGGCCACGCATTAGACTGAAACTTGTGTAAAAACCGATTAATAATTGGGATAACCCCGAAATTTTAATTCCCCATATTGCAGTCAATCATGTGTAAATGCTACGTAGCAAAAATATACAAATTATGCCTAAAGCCGCAGGCGGCCCTTGGGCAACATTTGACAACTTCGGGTCAACAAATTTGCATGATGCTCAAGGTATCAGGCATAATTTGTTTTGTTATATCCCGATATGACTTGTAATAAATTAGCTGTGAGCCTGTGAGAGGCATTCAATGCACCGAATGACTTTAATCAACAAACCAGTGAACTATCTCGTGCAATAAAGTATTAAAATGCAAGTCTACTGAACAAGTACAGAACTGATAAAGTCGAAAATGTGTTTTAGAACATCTCCATATCTGTATCCGCATTTTATACTGACGAAGTTGAGTGCGTCCAAAGTTGAAACGAACTTGAAATGTTGAAATGTACTTAGGCCTACAGCGAATGAAAGACACATAAATTTGTTTTCAATTAATGTGTATAGTATTTTCACTGCTTAAAATTGCTTTAAAAAGTCCATAAACGCACAAAAATGAGATTAATATGATTTTTGGAACGACAGGTCGCAAATCAACCACCAATGAATATGTATGTCAAATTGTAAAAAACACCTCAAGGAAGTAACGACTTTGCACTTTTCTTTTTGTGTTTTTTTCATATTTAAGACGCAACTTTCCTAAAACAAATAAACCAAAAACATTAATAATACAGTTGACATATACCTCTGAAAAATTGCGTTAATTATTTTATTTAAAAAAACTCTCGCGAGTGCGTGACTATCACCGATACCGGGCAATATTGGCAGCATTTTATGCCCGACTAGCGGGGCAATATTAGCTTTTACTCACGGCACGTGATGCATGTTTGACCAATCACGATCTCGCATTTCAGATCGTGATAAAACAATAACAAATAAAAGGGTAATAGCGTAAAAATGCACTATCCGATTCCAGCGTTAAATTTTATAGTTGGGTGAATGCACCACACTATGGAGGGGCTACTGCAACTCTCCCAAACCTCCACACGGAAACCCCTTTCTTCATCTATGCACACACATCGCCCACTCGAGGAAATATGGATTGGTTTCGTCCGTGATGAAAATGACGAGTGGCGACTGAGGCTAATGGACCGCAAGTAAGCTACTCCGTCTAATAAAAACGATAACCTATTCACGTTGCACAATGGCGGACATTTAGCCAGTGGCATCACGTTTGTCTCGTACAGGCTTCTCACTCAAAAACTGAAAGTCGTAAATAAGCATCAACTATTGTAGAAATAGTCTTTGTGGGCCGGATTACTGGCAATAAAATTATGAAGTCAAAATGCCAAGATCATACAGTACCTTCATGTGATATAACGTGATCTATCACATCGTGTGGCAGCTTTATTAACATTTCTGTTTACGGTCGATATGCATTTTAAGAGATAATTTTAATATTATGAACAGTTAAAGATCACAGTTGTGTGCGGATATGTTCAAGATAATGTTTTCCTAGCCCAATAAGATTTTGGCACAAATTTTGCTGTAATTTTCTATTCAGAAACAACTGAAATGTAAAAGCTAATCTGACTGACAACTGACATCACAGTTGGTGCGTGCTGCATGATGTAACAAACGATAAAACCAGCTACTTTTATACGACTGGACTAAAACGAACAGTATAGCCTAGGCTATACGGAAACAGGCGATCAAACACTATATGCACATAGAAAACGATACGAAAAGGACAGAACGGGCAAAATTTAACTGTTGGCGTTTTACAGCTATGACAAAGTGCAGTCATTGACACAGAGAAGCAGACAACGACAGCTTGTCGTTAATCAAGAGACTGGTGTGGTGATGGCTGTCGTGTTCGCCGCCCACTGCAGGCGCGACAAGTCTATTAACTCATCACATTACGTCATATCAAACCAAATGACATCACTGAAGGCAGAGGTATTTTTGACTGACGCCGGCACACTCGTTAATCGTCTGGACGTCAGTTGAACAAGCTCGCGGCGGCACAGCGTGACGCCGCATTCCGGCAGTCCTGCTAATCATTGACATTCGTCCTTGAGGACTTATCCGTTATCTTTGGCCCTAGCCTTGGCCTTGTCCTTGCATTAGCAAAATCGTTTCCCGGAGCAGTCAAATGAATTTTTGTTGCATTCACAGTCAAAGACTACAAATTTCATGAGTCCGGACATACGGCGATAATGAGGCAATTTGCCATTTAACTCTACGGTCAGTGTTGTTGCCGCCATTTTGATGGTTAATTATTTATATTACATGTAACCCGCATTCGTGATCGAAACACGGACCGGGCAGTAGGCCTACTTTAAAAGACCTTCTTACTCAGGTAAAGAGTTTTCTCACCAGAGTTAAAGCCCAGAGGCATATCGTGCCCTACTTCCATGACATTAACATGTCATCTCAAATTAACGTCGTTAAAATAACACCAGAAAACAGATGACTGTGTCACAAATTAGGACATCTGATCCGACATTCAACGCCAATCATTATTAGCACTAGCATATCCATTAACACGGTTAAGTTGGAATACTGATAAATACTTTAATTTGTGGATATAGTTTCGCAAAAACAGAATTTAAATTTATTCCAGCATTTTTTTAAAATGGGTGGAACAGTACCAGACAAAACTCAAAAATGGTCTTTTCCCAGAAAGCCTAATTTTAGACCAGTGCCGTGATATAGGTCTAATGTCGCGGGTTGTCAGCAGGCCTGATCACTGTCATACGCCCACACATACGCACGTCGACACCGCCCTGACAGCTGTCTATTTCAATTCCGCTACTTCGAATAAAAAGTCACTTGCTGCTGCTGTTGCCGCTGTAGCTTTACAACAACGGGGTTGTCGGTTGATCATGTGCCCAACGTCATAATCCGATTCCTCTGTAATCTCTCTCACGAAATCATCTTGTACGATTTGCAAAACAAATAGGCTTTCAATTATATTCAATTATGTTCAACTGTTTTGTACTGTATTTTTCTCATTTTTTGACTGATTGTTTAATACTATGCAAAATAAAGCCCCGTTAAAAGAAAAAACAAAAGTCGTGTTTTCGTAAAACCCTATACGCCTATATATACCTATTGTCTAACACAAGCATCGTTGATCTAAACAACTACCGTATACGAAACAACGCACCTTACACTGGAAAGCAAACCGTTGCTGGAAAGACTGCAAAAGAACACACAACATACAGTACTCTCAATATTCAGCAAAGAATTACTACTGACGAACACAAACTGTTGTATCCACTAGCCTACATGTTTAAGCATCTCTAGGTACAAACTGCTGCATGACGTTCTGCAGCTATCCGATATACAATAGGCCTACAACAGCGCGCGACGTTTAATAGGTTCTAAAAATATTGACAGGTGACCAGATTTGCGTCAAATCGCTCTTATCATCGCTGTAATGTTAAGAAACTATGTTTCATGCCCAGCCTAGTTTGCTGTACGGGCAAAACTGGTGTAGATAGTAACAAAAAAGAGAAACAAAAAAAAGCGGCGAGATATTGAATATAAAACATAAGTCCGAGGTAGGCTATTACAGAAGCTGTCGAATTAGTATCGGAAGTCTAAAGTCAAAGCACATATAGTCTTGCTACTTTTGGATAATATTTAAAAATTCGTCTTTTAAAATGTTTGTATTAACACCGAGGCTATACGATACTTTCCAGATCCCAAAATAGAGTGTATCATGTACAGTAGTCGTACCATGATACCACCATGGTAAAATTACCATGGCAAAAAATTACCCTTGTCGCATCTTAAGTCACCTGTAATGGTACGACCATGGTTAACATGGTACGACCATAGTAAAGACTGTCACACTGATGTATTGTGCCAAACGACTGAGTCGATCAAGCGCCCTTCACCAGTATGTAGCCCAGTCATTCTAGTTTTGCCACATCAAATATGAATCCGATAGCTCGAGAAAATCCCCCTCATTAAAGGCATCAAATGGGACAGGAGTAGGTAAAGTCGGAAAATCCGACCAATAAATTGCAGTGATTCACCAAAGGGCAGCTCTTGACAACATAGCATGGAACATCGGCGTGCAAAAGCGTCGGGCGGTTAGTCAGCGATAGCTGAGCTTCTTGTTGTAATCAGCGTATTGCTGTTTTCTGCTTTTGTAGTGAATGAAGGCGATTAAAAATACGATACTAGTGACGATAACATCATAAAAGATTGCTATGCATCTGTAAACGAATCAAGAAAATTAATTAACTGGTTATATCGCGATCTAAACTATAAACTATATAACGCTCGCGCGCTCAAACAAAATGTCGATGTCGAAAAAAACAGTAGTCTATTGTCGAGGTGATAATATCAAACTGCGTAGAAAAAGACAATGTTCGAGAAATTAAAAAATGGTGTTCATTTTACCTTGCCGCACTGCTTGCACTTGCCATCTTGTCGCCGCCTGTGGACCCAATGATGTCTCATCACGGTGTTCTGTTCACATAAAACTCATTACCATCTGTCAACAGTCGGCTTCAAATTACATTATTATGACAACCCGACAAAGCTGCTGTCAAACAACAGTAATGAGTTCAAGTCTGCACTGTATATGCTTTGGCCTATGGTTATTCGTGACAAAACGAACTACATACAATACAATCAGCATAAAAACCGAAAAACGAACGGAAATAATATGTCAATGTGTCTCACACAGACTCACAGTAGTCCACATAGTCCGAAAATAAAACCAATTTTTACAAACTGTACGATTACACATATGAAAACACTGTTTAAACACTCACAACATCGCTTAATGCGCACGTTTAAACAAGAGTCCATTGTTCACTGAATCTAAAGCAATAATTTCAGTAACATATACTAACAATAGAAAAACTAGGTGGGCCGTAGAAACAACTCAAGTATGTTGGTTCAGCCGAACGCTGCATATTTCGTTAGCTGAGGCCACACAAACGTCACCACGTATTAGTTAAGTTTAAATTTCGACAAAGTAACATCCGAGTCTGTTAGACATACATGTTATATTTTTCAACTTCGAAATGCTTATAACAGTTTGATATTAAGATAGAGACCAATATAGAACAGACATACAGATTGCGAGTCTGCAATACACTAATGAGCTGTCTGTTCTACAACAGGGCGCTATCAGTAGGACAGTGTGAACAATGGCACAATTCTGCCTTGTTTCTGTGCTGCGAAATGTCATGGCAACTGGTGCTGAAGGCTATATATTCCAGTCGGCGGATTAAACAATGCTGCTCGCTGACTTGATCTATAACAAGCGCACTGTCTTTTATTAGTAACACTGTTGCCACATATAGGCACCGAATGATAGATAGATTTATCATTTCGTTTCAAAGAACTGGCGCTTTGGCCTCATGGGGATGCCGTGGCCACATAACATGTTTTTATTTAGACCACTATAATATAAATTTATAAAAACACAGTGTAAAAGCGAAATAAATCACGCCTTTAAAACAGCAAAAATCTCAATGTTTGACCCCATGATGTGCAAATGTCTATACGTGCTCTTACAAGGCGAGCTGCTGTACTGAAAAATATAAAAAAATTGTTCGAACCCAGCACAGAATGCAGATTACGCGAAAACGCGTCTTTCGAGCCATTAACCACGAAAATCGGTAAAACGGCGTGATCTGTACAGAAGTGCAAGAAAGTAAGAAAAGTAATAAGGTTACAAAAAATAGATGCGGGGGTCGACAATTTCACGCACATGTAGCCCCACCCCCTTGGGGCAGGGACACCAAATTTTGCTTGTTGGGTAATGTCCCCGACGTAGTCACCCATGTCAAGTTATATGTCGTTCAGTTCTGGGGGTTTCGTTCCCTTTGGGTCTAAAAATCGGGGTTTTCTATTGACATGGCCTGTCGCCCTCATAAACAGTGTCCTCACTACCGTGATGCACCGTGATGAATGTGACGTAATGCAATGACCGTCGGGGGTCAAAGGTCAATGACAACACCGTTGTTTTCTCTTCGTTGTGGAAATGTAGCTGAGCTCATTTTAAGGAAAGCTACAGGTATCCAGTCTAAAACTTGCTGGAGTGAATCCCAATTCTGAGTAAGTACAATAGCGGTATACCAGACAAGGAATCTGATGGTGTATCGTCGTGTGTGAGTGTCTGACTTGTAAAAATGCAGTGATATCTATTTTTAGTTACCTGCGCGCCGGCTATGCTGCGGTATTGTTGTTGGCGGTGTCTAGGTGTCTGTCTGTCTGTTTGCGCAAAATCTAGATAACTACTAATTGGAAATCGATGTAACTTGGTAGGAATATGTCCCATGGGTTCGAAGTTGGTGACATTTGACACCTTTGACCTTGAGAGATATTTTCGTATTTTTCTAATTCAGGCTATATTTTTCGAATGGCTTTGCCTAGCAACTTCACTTTCGGTTGTATATACATCTTCAGAACATCTAGGTCATGGTTCAGTTTCAAGGTCATGGATCCAAGGTCAAGGTCATGGCAGCGAAAAACGGTAACATGCAACTCAAAAACTACTGGTTGGAAGTTGCTACGCTAATGCTCGAAGTAATTCGGAGCTTTTGACATTTTGACCTCGACCTTTGACCTTGAAACATATTTTCATATTTTCTGAATTCAAGCTCTAAGTTTTGAATCCTTAAGCTAGCAGCTTCATTTTCAGTACAAAGGTATATCTTTAAAATATCTAGGTCACCTTCGAGCTTCAAGGTCATGGGGTTAATCTCAAGGTCACGGTCGCAAAACAGTGGCAGCGCGCAGGTTTGTGCTCCTTTCGGACACAGTTTAATTACTTTTTGCTATTGGAGAAAATTGTGCAAGTACATGTTTGAGGTAAAGACGTAACGTATTTGAACATAATGATGAATATTGATCAGAAGACGAGTTTAGATAGAGTCACTGTGAAATGCGTGTCCGTCATCACAAAAGTCTCATCTATGACAGCTGCTTGTATGTATCGACTGGTAGGGGCTTAATTAGTCCGACCGCTATCACGAACATCGTTTGCGTGACGTGACGACAACGGAAGTAGGCCTATCTGCTGACAGTGAAAAATGAGCAGGATGCTAGATCAAAGTGTCGAGCTTAACGAGCGACCAAAGTGCTGCTGCGGTAGAGGCGAATCAAACATTTTTAGCAAGAGTTACCATCGCCTAAAAACACCTGTCACAACCTTCGTCAACGTACACAAAATCTAATACTACCTACAGATGTCAATGCAGTCATCAAACATAACTTTGTTCATAGAACGTTATTTCGAGATATCTATTACGGTAATTGTGTGTAATGTTTTGTTATTTTGTCTTTATTTCATAATTTTTCACTTGAAATAATTTTAAAAGTACTGTTTATTTCACTAGTTAACTGCATGTTATATTTCATTGTTTGTCATATGTCAATGAAAGTACTTACTTACTTACTTACCACTTCCGTCATCTTCCGATACCAACGATACACTTTCCGCCACATCAACCTTCTGCCCCACAGTCGTTAATTTTACTGCCAATTGCCATTGTTACATAACAGATGCCGGAATACCGCAATGTAGATATTTGTTGACAGTCTCAGCAAACGATAAACGAAGGTGTTACCTCTCTGTATGTACGATGACTGGCCTCTCGAAATGACGGCTTGCAGCGGAATCGTATCTGTCAATGCACAACAGCCGCTGAGAAACAAGACATGTGGCAAGTTCGCCGTGAGCGACCTAATTACGACTAATGCGTATTTAAGCTGTGCTGAGTAGGCCTACAAGTGCGCAGATGTTAAATAAGGTCATCAAGTACACTTCTTTAGGTGGTTTCTATATATATATATATATGCATTCGGGGACGGCACAACCCGAATGCATGATGTTTCCAGCGCCCTATAGAATACACTGCAGTCTGTGGAAATAGAACCCGCATCCGATACACTGCACGTCGGTTTGGGCACATCGTTAAAGCTGACACTCTTTGTTTTATGCTGCGGTCAGTAAGGTGACCGGATTAAAAGACCTTAGGTGAAAACCCATTTCAGCTAAACATTGGCAATTCCAATCACGAGTCGGAAGTCGTCAGAGACAAGTCGTCGGGCTGATTTCGGTCCAATTACAGCTTCAATTTATTGTTCCACTACCAACAGAGAAGCCAGTGACCGCAGAAGAGTGCCATAGCTCAGCCGCGAGCGCACCCGTGTACAGTAGCTGCCGCGTGACTTGGCATATATTTGCCAATCGGCGAGCAAACAGCGACCCGACAAGAAGTCGCCTTCATTGTTTGCTGTTGCAGAAAACGCCTTCTACTGTACTGACGATCGACTAGGACCGCGGCTCCCAGGCATGCGACACTAAAGTGCTTTCTGATGCACATATTTTAGTCACTTTAAAATGTAAGTCTGCTTGGTACTTTTGTTTCTACTATTTTATGCAATTAGGATATTCTGCCTGCATGTCACGCTCAGAAAGTTATCTATATGCCAAGGTGAAAAAGAGAAACGACATAGCCTACTCATAAATAATGCAGCGTTTACACTATCCGGCTACATGTATATTCCGGTGTGAACGCTGTTAAAGTGTTTGCATCTGATATCCTGCTGGCGCTCATTGTGCAAAGACACAGTCGTATGGGCGCTATACAAGAAAGCTCAAGGTCCGTGTCTCAAGTGGTTATAGTGTGAGACACCACGTGGCCACATCGGCGCTTCACAGGTCGACCTGATACCGACGTCGAACGGTCGAAGCAATAGGTTTCCGCGGTAATCGACATTAACAAGTATTGTTTGAACTGTCTAGATGCTTTCTGGTTTCAGTTAATAAAATGTCTTTTCAGTTTCCTGGAACACGCGATTTCCGGGCAGTCGATAACCGCCGATTCACACAAATAGCAATTTACGAATTCAACCGATCACATCGACGTGGGTGACCGACTGGCAGCCACAGCAATATCACTTAGCTCTCAGCAGTTCATCGACCGACGACCGTGCTGCATGTCATTATTTTCAAGTGGTCGCAAACCACGATGAGTCAACACTGCGTATACATATCGTCACCGACAAACACTGCGAGATGTCCATGAACGCTTGAACGTGAACTCCAGCATTAAAGATTGGTGAATTACAGACAATTTATGTTGTCAGGCTGTCCCGCTCGATGTTGGAATGGCACTAATGTGACTAAGTGATTGACTGACTGGTTAATTGCTGAGCTTTGTCGTCAGCATCGTCTGTCCGTCGTCTGTCGACCGATTAATCGCAGAAAGAAGACGGAATACAGCAACAGAACGCATCTCATAGCTTGCCCGGCGCGAATAAACGTAAGAAGTCGGTCGAAATCGCAACTGATTTTCATTTGTTCGAGATGTTTGGTTTGAGAAAGCATAGAAGGATGGGGTTATCAAAAAGTGGAGAAGTTGTTGATTGTGATTCATGCAGTTTCAACAGGCATAGAATTGTCACGGACAGACGAACAGAACTGCCACAGCTTATAGCACGTTTGCATACAGTGCATCGACAGCTGTAGGAGTATGAGCCATTTTTTGACGGCTTACATGACTTGAAGACGTCAGCCTCAAGACGGCAACGGCATGAGTGGATGACAGCATCTCTTGCACCAGTATAATGTCACAATGATATGCAACAGTAAAAATCTTTCATTTGTCATATCTTATCCTCGTT
>Ga0126335_1000560_pt1 | contig 18167 bp, 14 predicted proteins | sample OlaspJWI45metaG_FD_108409 | JGI IMG/M metagenome (GOLD analysis project Ga0126335, IMG submission 108409) | Marine gutless worms symbiont microbial communities from Oahu, Hawaii - Olavius sp. 1 OAHU.JWI-45 metaG | ecosystem: Host-associated > Annelida > Digestive system > Unclassified | place... | reverse complement strand
TTTCAGCGACCGCTTGAAGCTAGCCTGGGAGTTAAAGCAGACAGTATCCGGTAGAGAGTTCCACACATTTATTACTCTGCACGTAAAAAAGTTCTGGCGAGTACTTTTGACACATCTTGCCTTTTACAGTTTGTGGGCGTGGCCTCTTGTATGGGAAGACGGATTAAAAGAGAAGAGATCATCCACGTTGATATCCATCAGTCCTGGAGAACCAGGTACTAATGTGTCGGGAGGGAGGAGTTTATTCGAGAGTATTTTGTGTTGACTAACATGAAACTATGACTGACTTTCGAAGTTGCGTAACTAGTGAAAAGTGAAAATATTGCATGGGTGAAATGTTTCTGTAGGCATCCAGACTGGAGAGAACGAATTCCGATGCCGCATATGTAGCAAAGCGTTTCCACTGCAGCGTCTGTTGAACCGTCACGTCAAGTGTCACAGCGACATCAAGCGATATCTCTGTACGACGTGCGGCAAAGGCTTCAACGACACTTTCGATCTCAAGAGACATACTCGCACGCATACCGGTATGAACAACAGCTACGTGCTCCACCCTAAAGACTGGGGGATACATAGGCTAGGTCTAGACATGGTCCACCCAAGAAATTGGTTGGTTTAAATTCAGACTTCAGACACATGGCAACGTCTTGCATAGCTTATCAGCCAAGAGTCGCCTTAATACTGCTTTGGTGTGATGTCATGTATGCTTGGCGCCCGTGGCGGGACGTCAGTTCCAAAGTACCGGGTATTTCGTTTTATTTACAGCAAAGCTTGCATCCAGATATTAAAAGCAGGTTTTTCGATGTGTAGTAAAAACTGAATTTTAGTGCATCCAAAATCGAAGTCCAGTGGGCTGTATAGGCCACCCATTAGATGAAAATTTGGAAAAACGTACTCGCGGAAATAGCACTGGGGTCACTCAAGGGCGTAGTGGGTTAGCGCCGCCCGAGAGGTTGTGAATTCAACGCTCATAGCCGGCCGCGTTACCAGTTGCCCGCTTAGGCGCGACGGTCTGAGCAGCTGATAACTGATTTCCGTCACGTAGCGGTCCTGGGCAGACTGTTTATTCACCATGGTGGTGCCTCAACTCAGCCTTCCATTCCTCCTGGATCGGTAAATGAGGACGTTCATTCCATTCATGGATAAACGCGTGGCTGGCTGGTAAAACTGTGATCCCTTGACAACGCGTGTCATACCTCAGCGCTTCTGTGGCGAGGCTTCCTCACGAAGAGGCGCTATATCAAGTGTTTACCTTTACGTTATCAATAATGATACGACGGCAGTCCTTAAATGCAACATTCCATTACAATATCTACGACATGTCGGCGACCAGCTGGCGACTTTTTTTGGGGTCATAAACTGGTCGCGAGTGTTCGTTGCAGGTCTGTGACTACGTCTACGACCAAGTTTGCATAATGGAATGTGGCACTAACTAAACTGTCAAAAGGCTATCTTGTAATATCCACGTCTAGTTCGCCGCAGTTTACCAAGTTGTTTTTATTTTGTGTGTCTGTACAGGAGTGCGACCGTATCAGTGCGACGAGTGTAACAAGGCGTTCACACAGCGGTGTTCGCTAGAGTCACATTGTCGCAAGGTGCATGGTAGAGACTACAACTTCGCTCACAAACAGCGACGAGATAAAGTCTACGTGTGTGAAGAATGTGGCCACACGACCGGCCGCCCCGAACTACACTACGCCCACCTCAAACAGCAGCATCCGTCCAGCCCGGCGCTGCTTCGAGCTCACGACAAGCGATACTTTAAATTTACGGGACCACCAGATGGCTCGGATGCGTCGAGGTGGCGCTCCTCGGCGTCAGCTAGTCTACTGGCGGGCGACACACATCGACTACCGTCTCAACTGCCCAGCTATGATCAGTCACACTCACACAGTGTACACAACTGACTTCTCGAACTGCCGGTGCCTTCTAGCCGTTCCGTCCAGCCCATACATGTTGCTTGCAAGAACCAGTAACAAAGACTTCAAATTGATTTGTAATTAGGATGTTGTATATGAATAAGTTAGTTTTCATCATATTATTTAAGTACACTGTCTTCTTATCACAGACGTTTAAATGATGTTATTTGTAGCAGAACTACTATACACGTACACCTTTTCTGCATGTAAAGTCTGTGCATTTTGTATATGTATATATATATTTTTTACAAAGTATCAAAATAGTAGAGTTGCTGTTTCAGCATTGCCATTACATTACAACAGCCACTCATTTAGACAAGATGCAGAAACAAGCTCGAAACATTTAGCATATGTTACTGTCACAACACAGCGTGCAACAAAGCATGTAAGTGTCTTTCACAGAGAAAGCTGTCTCAACATGTGACAACATATGTAAATCAACGACAATGTACAACTCTTATAAGATTACAGCTGCTAAATAATTCAGCAATCACTCAATCACTCGAGCAGTAGGTGGGCAGAGTGCCGCAGCGGTTAGCAACGTTGGTCTGATCAACGAAGTTAATTGAAGTCGGGCTCGGTTAGTACTTACATTGGCGACCATCTTTGGGCGGGTAAACCATCTGGGCATGTAACCAGCCAACTAGGTCGACTCAGCCTTTCATGCCTCTGGAGTCGGTAAATGAGTACCAGCTTCGGCTAGGGGGAGTAAATGTGATGCACGCAATGCACTAGCCCTGTGTCCATGGTCTCGCAACTGGTGTCTGGCTGAGGGCTTCGGAAACGGAGATCAGTGCCACTCAGTGGGCCAATGTGGCTTGGCAAGGACTTTATTTTTACCATCACTGGTTAAACCATAAGATGCCTTATACCAAGGAGAGGCACAAATGCTGCATTACCAAATGTGTACTACAAGAAATGAGACAGCACAGCTAATGGTGACAGATACTGACTCCGTTACTGCAAGTGCTGTATATAAGGATCACAGCAATCGGCACAGACAGAAATCTAATGAACTAGAGATAGTCGACACAAATTCTGTTAATGACTGTAATTAGAAAATACATAACTGTAGTTAATTATGCTTGGAATTAGCTCATGCTAGAAATTTGAAGTAGAATTAACCAATTTTTAGCAGACTTTCAAAATTAAATCATCACTGCATAGAGTACTAAGTTTCTAACAAATTCACACAATATTTGCAAATACATTACAGATATGGATGAATTTTACACTTTCAATAGCGTAATATCAACAACTATGCTATTTTACTACTTCAACAAATTACAGACTGTAGTGATCAAGTGCCTTCCACTATGTGCAGGTACTACCAAAACCATTCGGCAATTTCTGACAGTGACAAAGTTAGTGAGTGAGTACTCCAGTCCATCATCAGTAATCAGATGAGGCCATGGAGGTTGAGGGGTTTCTGACAGTGATGAAACATCTGGATTATTTCGTTTAATGCTTGGTTTTGTCCGCAACTTCCAACAATCAATTTCCTACGATTTAACAGCAACCTTTAGATTTCTGAAAATAATATCACGACAATGCATAGTACAAATTACCAACATTAGTATCCTGTAGAAACAGATAGATGAATACAGCTAAAGCATATCACAAGTAAACAATCTACAACTGAAACATTACACAGCACACTCATGCAGATTGCAGACAGCTGACTGACAAATCACAGGTAATCTTCATTCTCGAGCTAAATAAAAATCTCTGTGCCATTCCAATCCACATTTTGCACTGCAGCAGGATACTTAAGGGCTACACTTGTAATTCGATTGAGCTACACTTGTAATCCATCAGATGCATTTACAAACAGGTGTTTAGTCACAATAAAGGCTTTGCTTTGTCACAAACTGCAAACACTGTAGCCAAGGCCAGATTAAACCCTCTGTATAGAAGTATAGAAGCGTCATTTCACAATTCTGAAGAAGCGAGCTTTAAAACATGACAATGGCTAATATAACTCGAACATTAATACCAATATTTTGATAGCAGCAAGTGGCACTGGTTGTGTACACAACATGCTCAACCACACATTAAACACAAATTTTTAGAACAACAACAGCATTAAATAATGAACACTGTTTTCTGAAACAGTTTGCTTGCTGATACAGTGCAGTTACTATCAAGAATCACATTCAGAATTATTCACAAATACAAACAAACAATTTTATGCTGAAACTTCCTAATAAAAACAAATATTAAAGAAACAAAGGTGATATACAAACTGAGGTCTGCAAGAAACAGCACAGAGCTCAAGCTCACACTGTACACTCAGTCTTAACCAACTGCTGAGCAAGCAGAATGTAACAAATGCATATACAAAACATGTTTAATTACGTGTTAGAGACAAGGACAGCTATCAGTTATACTATCTTTGACATTAACTAGTCATATCAAACTGAATAACAACAAAATCCATCTTCTGCGAAAATAATTTTATGACTTAGTTTATCGTGATGTGCCGCAAGCACAAGGAAATGCATGAGAGACACTTCGGCAAGATGCTCAGCTCTGTTCACTGTCGATTGAGTCTTTGTTAGTTGGTTTCAGAGACCACAGTGGGTCAAGTTTACTCAGTGGATCAATGGAATCTTCTGATTCACCGGCAGCTTCACCAAGTGCAGGTCGACTTGGGTCAAAGAAACTTGCCTTCGTTATCTTGCGGCCGTGTTTCGGCGAAGGCTGAATGCTAAATGTCGCTGGATTCTGCAAATCGGCAAGTGACGGAGGCAAACCTGGTATAGATGAGGTAGATTCATTCTGTATTAATTCTGCAGCCAGGGGTGGACCTACAGTCAGGGTAGACAATGCAGGAGATGAAAGGCTGCTGTGTTCACTCATCGGCATAACGGCCACGTCGGAAGCTCCGTCGATACTATCAGAAGAACTGCATTCCGTCTTCACAGCCGACTCAGAACTGGCTGTGTCTGATGCAGCAGTATCTGTTTGTTGTCGCGGAGGACGAATGTTCATCTTTGACACACTTGACTGAATTGCTGACAAGTTTGGTAAACCGAGCACCAAGTCATCTGATGGCACACGACCATGACCCATTGTCGGAGTCTTATTGCCAAACGTTGTCTTTGAAGTATGAACTCCACCTACATTGACAACTTCATTATTTATTGGTTCTAATTTCACAACTACGGCAGATATATTAGTATGCTAACACATGGAACAGAAACAACATGAATGCAAGGAGCATAACCATAACAAATAACAATGTTTATCAACTAAATGGTCATAAACTTTGTACCACGAAGAACGTAATTAGATTTCTTTCAAAAAATAAAATTTCTGATAAAATTATAAAAATGGCATTCAGCAGCTTAGCTAATCAACTGGTCACTGAAATGGCATTAATAAAAAGGAATAACAGAAATTTAGTGACAGACAGGCAAAGAAGACAGTCCAGTCTCACAACTGTGACTAATTTGACAGCAATGCAATGGCAGCTTACGTCTTATCAGTACATCCTGTGCATAGCAGAGAATAGCATCATAGCAGAACTTGAGTTGTTCCTTGTATTGAATGAGTGACCGGCGTTGTTGTCTCAGCCTACTGACAAGCTCTGGCAGCTGCATGATGCCGTTACCATGGTTGATCCCATCAATTGCCACGTACACAACACAGAATGTCCCTGTTCGCCCTACACCATTGCTACAACCACACAACATCAATGACACAAATTCAGCACCTTCACCATATATCAACCATTCATTCTTCCCGGACTTGAGTTGAAGTAGTCCACGATTTCAACGATGATGATGTGCTACCACTCTATAATTTATGACTACCAAGCGTTATCACAGAGACGACTTCTGAGCCAAAGTCGGACATGCAGACTTTGCCACATTCTTCTGCTGCAAGATCAATACTAACTATTCCTTACTTAACGCAACCTATTAGTCGAGCTTAAAATCCTTTGTTCTTTTTTACATTTCCATCTGATCAACAGTTTTCTGTTCTAGTTCATTTTCTCTTAGTTTTAATCCCTGCATGGTGGACCAAGCTGCTCCAATCACATGTCAAGTATCTGCAAATTACACAGTGCCAAAAACACACCAACAAAACTGGCCAACAAACTGCCAATTTCCCTTATAAAACACCAAGTATGCAGCAGAACAGACAGCACTATGTACCTGCAGTGAGCAATGATGGGTTTTGTCAAGCTGCGTTGCTGTGTGTACAAGTTTTGCACAGCAACCACAAACTGCACCAGCTGGCCTGGCGTCTCTGGAATCCCACTGCACATATTAACAATATTTTATGAAAACATATTTTACCAAAAATTTCCATAAGCAGATGCTAGCAGCAATCAGTCTCACAGCTCTGCAATAGTATGGCTCTTATACTAATTCCCTGGTAACAAGCCAGAAGTGAGTTTATGCCCAGTGTTATGGACAAATTTTTTGTACCATTTCCATAAATTTCAGTTCTATACAGCAATCTAACTTCTGGCTGCAAGCACATTTAATTATTAACGTCTTGTCTTGACCATTTCATAATGCATTATTATGTGTTTAACATTATTATTAATGTGTCAAAGGCACACTTATTTAACTAAGGATGCAATGCTCGGTATTTTTAGTGTTTAGGCACCATGTATGAATCTTCTTACTTACATAAATTCACAGAAATTAGGAACAGCATGAAGTCACTATAAGCCGAGCTAACATCACCAAGAAACAACAGACAGACAGCAGCACTAATGTGACTACATGGACTGACAAGCACGTCTAGTTTAGCAGCAAGAATGCAACTATTCAAAATGTCGTAAACTTACGCAGATGGCCAACTCTGAAACTGCAGATGTACAATTGACCGTGACTGGTGTGTCTGCAACATACATTAAGCAATAATCATATAAACAACAAATGATGATATTCTCTGAAATAAAATCTCTGGAATGAGTGTAAACAGATTTCTGAACGAATCTTTTAAAACAATTTTGCAACTGTCGAGCCAGATTTGCGCAGTAGCAATTAAGTGCATCATTTTGGCTCATACTTTCTAAAAAAGCATACATGTGCAAAATGACATGTTTACCATGCTGTCACTATGAACAAAATGTATTTCCATTACAAAAAATAATACAATTCCTAAATGCATAAACACTAGCATGTGACTAAAAACATACAATATCACTCTCATAGGCCTGCTCTGCCACACCCCCGTGCAAACAGACACATGGTCCACTGAAGCACTTCAATAATATATATTAAAGTGTAATAACAAACTAGTAATTTAGTAATTTAATAACCACAAACTGATTGTTAACTGAAACAACATACGATAGCAAATACGAGAATAAATTCAGTAAGTTTCAACAAAGTAAAAACAATCCATCTAATGAATGTCCCAAATACTTGAGGGAAATTTAACAATGCTACAATTTCTCAATTACGCTCTAATAATTGACAAGTGAAATAATCAAAGGTGCCGGTATTGGTACGGTTCGGATGATCAGTGCATCTTGGATAAAAATGAAATTTGTGAAATTATAAAAGTTTTAGCTGCAGGTTAATAATTGTGGTGTAACTGTAATTTGTGTATTTGTATTACGTTTTTAGGTTCCTATTATCTTTTACTTTGTGTTCGATTAAATAGTAAAATAAATAATTACAACAATGAATACAGAATAGAACTCGTAAAGCTTACAGTTTTGTTTGACACTGAGAGTACTCGTTCAATCCAAGTCTTCATGTCTTTGCTTGATTGGAGCGTTATTGTGAACTGTCCATGAAGAATGCTTTGGCCTTTGTCAACTGGCCAATACACATGATTCTATCAAACAACAAAAACCAACTCAATCGCACAACAGTTCCTTTGTCATGAACATGGAAAATAACTAATGTTAAGGTTTATTATAGTAATAAGTCTATTTAATCAAGATTTAGAAACATTCGTATTGCTTGAAAAGCACATTTTGTATCTACTGAGCACTGGCAGTTAAGTACGAACATAATTAATGGATCTAGCACATAATGACAATGCTGACAACAAATTTCTACGTAACGGACTGTGATATAACTATGCAACAACAGACATGGCACAGCAGCCGAACGTGACCAGCAAATACAATAGATACAGCTAATGAACACCAAAGAAGCAGGAACAACAGCTATAATGGCCATCATAAATTTGTGACTAAATTAAAGGAGGGGGCCTTCACTAAATGAGAGGAAAAAGTAGAATACAGAAAACGATATGATAAGACAAGTTTTCAGACAGTGTCGACAGTCCAGGAAAGTTCTATGTCAACTACATTTCATACTGTAACTGCCAAGTAATTTCTGCAGTTTCTAACAAGAGAACACCTATGGACCTTGCAGCCAGGCTCTTGTTCAACACACAGCGCCACAACGACCTCACATCCTTCGTCATAAACCATCTGCCAAAAGTCTGCAAACGTTGCTGGCAAAGGCGACTGTGTTGCAATGAAGTTTGGAGAGCTGGCCGACAAGTTCTATGCAATGCACAACTATGTGTCAATGACAAACAGATATCTGTAGGAGAAAATAATAATCAATTCTATGACTCTTACGACAACCAAAAAAGTAAAACATACAATGCAACAAATGTAACAGGCCAAAATGACACATCCATTCTTGTATGATGAACCATAAACATACAGGTTCCTTTAATTATTTGTTTAAATCCGACATAAGGACAACAAGGACGGTTTCATCACTTTGTTAAAGCTGACCGATACTGGTGCCTAATCTCCAACAACGAAATGCAGATAAAAATATCATGAGACCAGAAAAACGAATGAGCTTGATAACAGAAACATATGTAACAGAATTATAGCAATACAACTTCGATCTTGACTGCAGATCATACGTCTTCAAACTGCTGCGGACAAATATAAATGGCACCACTTAATTTCCATACTGCACCAATCTATATGGGAATGCAGTAAATTTTTGAAATACTGAATTAGCTGTGTGTTGAACATCCTATGAAAAAAGATATTATAACTTAAATTTAACATAACTGAAATCACCTTGAGATGACTGGCATTGATGTAATCATTTGACATACCAGTTAGCACAACTCGTGACTTGTCATCTGAACGGTCAAACATAAATGCAGAAATGAGCAACATTACAACAATAAAACATTTGCACAAAAAACATCCTAATACATTACAAAAGCAGTTTATGCTCAGCATAAAATGATGCCACAAACTGGTAATTTATATGTCACATAGTCAATCATTCCACAAAAGCCATACTGAGTGTTCAATCAAAACATACACGGCATGACATCTGGAAAACGATTCTTCATGGGGTTACATCGTGCAACAGCCATTGAAAAGGACTTTGTTGTCTTCTCCTGTTCGTCGTTCAAATCCTAAAAAATACAGAACAGATTCCAATATCTCACTGCATAATAAACAGCAGTAAAATATGGCATCAAAACACATGAATGACTGCTAGTACTGGCAACACCAGAAAACATATGACAAAGACAACTGATATTTTGCAATAAATGACAAATCAGTATCATATTATACACAAGTAATGCTACCATCGTCACAAAGTCCTTAATGCATCGCACTGTCTGAGAAATACAACGTGAATCATTGTCTTCATCTTCATTTTATTTCACATTTTTGGCATTTTGGCCTATTTTTGCAAATTTTGCCACAACTATAAAACTTTTTCCAAAAATCTAAGTGTGCTCAACATCCTCATACTATACGCCACCTCTGTGCCAAATCTGACGTTCTTATGCCTTCTCGGTCCTGAGATATTGTGTGGAGAAAAAAACAGTCACCCAGTCATACACCCAGCTTATTTCGCAATCTGTGAACCTCAGTAGAAATTCTCAGCCTTTGTCCAACTAGCTCATTTGCCACGCTGAAATTCAAAACTAGAATCTTTTAATCACAAGCCCAACGATCATACCACCATGCCACTGACACTGCAAGCAAATATAAAATCAATAACACAAAAATAATCAAATATATTGCTAACGTCACTAGTACACACATCCAAAATCTAACCTTCCATTCTTTGTCCAGTGGAAAGTAGCCACCAAGGGTTGGTTTGACTAGTGAATCAACGTGTTTCTGAAACTTTTCAACCTCAGCAACAAACCGTGACATTGACTCTGCATCAGTGTAGACATCTCGAGAAGAACGAGACTGGCGGCGGAAACTGTGATGAGTCTCTTCTTCTGACTTCTCAAGCTGTGCTTCCACATTTTCAGAAGAAGATTCTGTCCCCAAATCCTTTCTCTCCACCGTGTGAACCTTTGATGGTTTTTCAACGGCGTCTTTCTCGTTTGATTGTGCACTGCTGGCAGACGATGAAAGATCAAGGTCACGCAAAGAGTCGATGTTCTTAGAAACCTCAGCAGTGGTAACACGGCTGGGCTGCAGAGGACTGGGCAGACAGATTGGAATGTCGGCAAATGCTTGCATCTCGCCAGGTGCAGTGCTCATGTCATGACCATTTGCTTCAGCTGTGTGTGGCGGCTGTTGTTGGTTAGTGTATGCTGTTTGCAATGTGACAGTGGTAGACTGGCCGACAACATGTGGCTGACTACTGCCGGGATGGTATGCAGGCTGTTGCTGTGGAATGGCAGACTGATTATGCAGTTGCTGTGAATTAGCCGACGGCGGCATATGATAACTAGACGTCAAGTTCTGATATGCTTGGTTAGCTGTGGGATATCTTGGCTGTGGCTGACTGCCAGGTGGGTAAACTAGTGTATGGCCCACTTCGGGCCTGCTGGGCTGGACAGGATATTGTTGGTATGGTTGAAGCTGAGTGGTCATTGACGGCTGTATATGACTGACTGCTGTATGCATGGGATGAATCTGACTTGCCACAGGCTGCTGATTTGTGTTTTGGTATGCAGGCTGCGACTGTGGTCCACCAGAAGGATACAAATACAAAGTGGTAGGCACAGATGCATATCTTGGCTGTGGCTGTGTGGCTGCTATCTGGACACTAGTAGCATACTGAAGAGACTGGCCTGGGGCACTATTTAAACCAGAAAGATGCTGAGCAGGCGCGGGAACTCCGGGCACTGTCTGGCTAGGCACTGGGTATCTTGGCTGTTTCTGGCTCATGTGAGGCGGCTGCTGTTCCAAGTAAGCAGCCGATGCAGGCATCGCAGGGTGCTGAGGAGGAGTGGCTAACGGCCTTTGATTGCTCGGTACGGTCTGATGGGTCAGTGGCAGCTGCTGTGGCTGAGAAGCAATGTTGTGTTGCTGTGGATGAATGCTAGCTGTTGGTTGTTGACTACCAGCTGGCAAATGTCCTGACTGCATGCCACCATAAGATGCATCGAAATGTACAGTGTTACTGCCATAGTAAGACGTCTGTGGCTGCGCTGATGGCAAACCTGGCTGAATCTGAACACCAGGAGGTTGGCCAGTAAACTGAGGCTGAGTTAAAGGTGGATAAACGACATTCATCGGTTGAGCGGGTGGCGGGTAGTGCTGAGTCACAGCTTCGTATGAGGGTGGCCGAGGCTGCACTGACTGATGCGCTAACTGTTGGGCAGTACAGGTCGGTGGTATAGAAACTGGTGTTGAGTAGTAATGTGGTTGTGATCCTTCAACGTTTGATGGTGGCTGACTGGCATTGGCAGGTGGAAACTGACCAAGCACATCATCAAAACTGTTGACTTGATGGGCAGGTATAGGTGTAATTTGATGAACAGGCACACCAGGTGCAGCTGTAGCTATATTCGGTTGCTGTATGTTACTTGTGGCTACACTTCCACCTGGATACGACTGATTCAAATTAGTTGATGGAACTAGTGAGCTATACAGCAGACCACTGTCATGTGGATGGGAACTGATGCTAGGATGTGGAGGGACATTTGCTGGAGGTGCTAAGCTTGACGGCAACACCACAGGTTGACCAGGAACCTGACTCAGGAATGAGGATGTGTTAGCAGGTAAAGCATGTGTATGCACTCCAGATTGCACAGGCATCCCAGGTTGGTTAAAATTATGCCCAGAATATGCTACTGTGCCACCCTGCAAGCCTAATGAATGGCCGTTTACACCTGCATAACTGGCTACTGCACCATCACTATTGCCGGACACTGGCAGCATGCCACCTTGCACTGACATGGGACTCTGAATTACTTGCTGATTGTAGTTTTGTGGAATGTTGTAAGGCATGTCAATTGGTCTTGTCTGTTGCTGATTTTCTGCAGGACCACCAGGATGTGCTGCTACAGCTATTGGCTGTTGGTGTGCAGGACTTGCTGACCTTGGAGCTCCCGGTGGAGCTGTGGGCGAAAGCAATGCTTCGGCAACGGGATATCCTGCATCAGCATGAACAAAGCCGATCCCAGTTGCCCGTGCCACTTCGCCATAACCATTTGATGTGGACAGCGACACTGGCAACTGTCTCTGCGGAGACGGTGGAAAGCTGACAGGAGCTTGTGGGAGATGAACTGGTGATGCTGAGACACTTGCAGGCAATGAACCAGCACTGCCTGGTGCACAGTCATTTTTTACAGCTGACTCATGGCCTCCAACCTGTGCCTTCGGACCAAATGAACCTGGCTTCATAAATGGGAGAAAGTCTTTCAACTTTGGAGTTTCAGAAGATGGCAACTGGGGTATTCCCATTACTGACGGTTGACGTGAACTGCCGGGCACACCAAGCACTGCATCCGGTGGCAAATTAAATGCCGAGGCAGATAACAGTGGCTGTTGACCTGGCTTAGGTGCAGTTGGTCTTTCTGGCGGTGTCACTGAAAATAAAACAGCAACAAATTTAGGTGATCAACTAACAACTTCTGTAGTTATTAGATCATATATCATACAAACCAAGCATTATGTTACAAGGTACTTTTTACACTAGAAAACATCAAGACAGTAACTTCGATGTAAATTCTCTAATAATACACACGCTAAAAGTAAGATTTTATGCAAACTACTATCTTTGTACTGTAAACTACAAAAAATCTGCCAGTATACTATCACTATAAACATTGCATTAAATTAAACCAGCCTTTTGGTGCAAGTCTCTCTTGTATTCTGGAGCGTTCTTCTTGTTCGGCCCTACACACTCGCTGTGTGCGGTCGAGCAGCTGTCTCACTTTTGACTCCAACTTGTCATAGAACTGACGACCTCGGTTAACCTTTGTCAGTAGATCCTCATAGACAGCTGATGATGTAATTAGATCGGCAATCTTGGCTTCTCGTCTAAATGCACACAGTTCCTTTCTCATGTAAAAAACATATTTGTGGATACATTCCAACCAGCCTGAACTTGGTTAACTAGTACATAATTCAAGCAACTACACACTATAAATATTTTTAAAGGTCAATGCACTTGTATACTCAATAACAGCCACTTGGCAGTTGGCCCACACGTGGCTTAGTCATCGGTGGCTGCCTTTACCTTCTGCAAGAACTAGTAGTAGGTTAATTAGACAATTTTATATAGTGCTCTAAGCAACAAAAGCTACCTCGAGAGCACTTCACATCAAAATTGTTGCATTGTACAAGTGAAATTTTAAACAGGTGAGACTTTTTATAATGAAGAGATGATGGTATCTGTAGTGAGCCAGGCAGAGTGTTCCATGCACATTGCTACAATATGTTTATCAGTCACAGAGCAAGTAAAGTAAAAACTTGCCCAGAGTCAATATACAATAGCAAGTGACGAGACATAGCTACAATGCATCGTCGGGTACCAAGTTCCAACCAGACAACAAAAACAACTACAGAATAATATACAGTTCTGTGCCAAATTAGTTAACCACAACTCTCAATCAAATAGCCAGGAATCAAACTAGCAAGTCATATGCTAGAACCACTATACCAAAATGGCTAGACATCTCTTGGAGAAAAACAAAGGAGGCTTCAGAGAGACTTACTTATTTGCCATATCCACATTTTCTTTTCTAATCCGAGCATACTTGGCATTTGTGTCCGTCAGTGCATGCAGAATGTTGTCCTGAGCCACAAGATTCTGCTCTATCAGAGAAATAGTTTTCTTGTGCTTGCCAAGCTGCTCTTGAAAGAACTCCTGTACAGAAGACATTGGAGCTTCAATATCTAGATTACCATTCCAAAAATATGTTACACCTAAACTACAAGAAATTGAACTATCAGCAAAAAAAGTTTCCATCCATCCTAGCTCTATTCTCAGTACAAGCTCATAACTTTAATCCATGCAGACATTTACATTGTCCTCCCTTGACTGCCAGGTTAAGGCTTCAAGCACTAAGTACTGCTCTACTGGGGGGAAACCAGCGATGCCACCTGCAAACTGAAACTGACTGCAAACAGAGCATAATTATAGTCAAGTTGTTAACAGCTGCCAGAAATCATTATAAGACAAATTTCTAGCTATATCAAAACGAACAGCTAAACGTACAAGATATGTCAGCAGCCACCAGCCTGTTCATTCATAGCACAATGAAGATCTGCATCTATGCAGTTCAGAAACTGGCCAAAGTTCAGTTAAGTATTTCACTAATTATTATAAATAACAACAGCAAAATTTAAAAACACAACCAAAAACAATCTGTAAATAATTAAATATTCATACTTCCTGGTTTTTGTCTGCCTGGGTGACAAGTGCAGCAGTTAGATCGTCCTTGAGAAGCTCATCACGGAACTGCTGCTCAAACAGTTGTCGCTGGTTCTGCATTTCTGTGACCTTGTCACACAGTCGCTTCATCTCCTGCATTGTCGCCTCATCGTCTGGTGCTACACCCAACAATGTTTAGACTACCATCGTTGTCACAGTGCACTATACGAACTATGCTTGCAGCACACAACCAGACAACTGAAATCATGTCCAAGACATCTGCAGTCTCATTCTCAACACAAGCTGTGAGGCTGAAGCTTATTGTGATTTCTGTCAGTTATAAAATAGGTGGTAAGCTGCACTACACTGTGCTGATCTTCTCAGCCCTCCTGTGGCTCAATCCAAGTACCAAATTATAGATGGCCTGCATGATGGCACGGTGTGGTTGTGCAGTTGGCAATGTAGGTTTAAAGGTAGGTATAGAAAAAGTTGAATCGCATATAACTCAGCCACGCGCTGAGTGATTTTCTTGAAATTTTCAAAGTCCCCGAAAGACGACACTTGTCAACATTTGAACTGGAAGTAGAATTCCGCTCCCAGACGACCCGTTTTGATTTTGGGGGCATATCTCTGCCCCCGATCAAGATATTTTCACGAAATTTGGACAAGGGCTCCAAAAATGTGTGGAATGGTCCAAACATGATTCATTCAAAAATCCAATTTGGCAGACGGCGAGCATGTATACCACATATCGGCGGTCAATTTTAACGTTGTCAACTAGATTGCACTTCTTCACACTATAAGGAGTGACATTCCGTCACTATGATCGACGACATCTTCTTCTTAGTTCTTATAGCAACCGAAACTCATTCATAACACTTGAATTATTCGCATTTTCTGCCTAAGTTTCCAAGCACACATAAAGAAACAGGTTTGTTTACAGAATGGCAACATATGCCATACGGCACTGTGCCATTTAGCCTCATTATTTTGTGCCATATGCAGGCCATCTATACTGCATGGTGACAGAACCTTATGAGTTTCAGGTTTGGTAAGAGTTCCCAGGGTTGGAGCCTTCCTTTTATCTTAAGCTGAAAAGCATAATTTTGCTCTTTACTTGCATAAAATAAACTTCAAGCCCCCAGTCACATGTAAATGCTTCATCAAAGCAACAGCAAGAGAGCATCTCACATCGTGGAATGTCGGCAGAAGAAGGAAGAGTTTTCTGCAGTTCATCCAGCGGTTGGCTAAGAACTCGTAGGTTCGCAATGTGAACCTCCATGGCCCGATGCAGTTCCTCATTTGACTGAGCAGCTTTCATTAAACCTTCCTGATACTTGGCACAGTCACCCCGCAGCTCACCGACTATAACATTTGCATGTCGTCCTCCAGATATCTTCTGATATACACAGCAGGAAATATAACATAAAATCCAAAATCACTGCACATCATTTAACTGTATTGATTTTATGCTATAATAATTACTGCTAAAGTCATAAGCAATTCTTGACATACTTGTCTGAGCAACAGAGGTGATAATTATGCCAAAATTGTCCAAACTTCAGCTACTAACATACTGTATAAAATGTGGCACTTAATACAGAAAGTCTCATCAGCACTGAGCTGATGACAAAACAAATAGCAAATAAATAATGCATATTTACCTGAAATTCTTTTTCCTGTTTGTCTTCTTCATCAAGCAAAGACTGTATTTCATGAATACTCACTTCAACGTCCGTTGCAATTCCAGACAAAGCTGCATGAAACACATAAAGTATGGCACAGCAGAAAACTAGTAAATGGGGTAAAGGTCTTAACTATTAGAAAAGAAAATAAGCTAACCAAAACAGTGATACACAAAAACAGTATACCTAATCATTTGGTCATAACTTTTACATTTTTATCTTCACATCTTTCCTACCAATAATATGAGATTCTGGCAGGATTTCTGCCAAAATTTATCTCTTTAGCCATTTCAAGTGTAGCAACTTGATCGTGAACTGAATACACAATTGTGTTGTCTGCCTGGTAACCAGCTATAAAAACTAACATAAACTGATATTAGACTAAATTAACTGTGAATTGTTACATTTAGCCACTCAAACACTTCATAGCAGGCATAGTACAGTTAAGTGAGTGAGCAGAGGTTTAACGTCCCACACGACACTTTATAGGTCATTTCAGGGACGATTTTTACAGGCCAGATGACCCAACCCAACAGCGTCAAAGCACTGAAGGAAGCCAGTTGGCCACTGAGATAGGCTTCAGTCACACCAGAACCAGTCCACTGTGTTACAGTATGAACTAGGCTAACTGTACGCAACTGCCTCTAGGCTAATCACAGCGTCCCAGTGTGACAAAAACCCAATCTGCTGAACCTATAAGCTGCCTAGAACATCGTGCAACAAGAGTATTGCACTGTGCTATAGTAACTAAAGCAGCTGTGTTAATGTTCCTTCTTTTACTGCAGACCATCATCAGTAATCAGATGAGGCCGTGGAGGTTGAGGGGTGCCTGGTTTAGTCGCCTTTTACGACATCTGGCCAGGAGATGGAGTGGGTCTATTCTAAGCCCCGGAACACACACGGGGTATAGTACAGTTAAACAAGAATGCATTTTACAAGAACACGTTAGTTACAACTACAACATTACATGCACCGCAAATTTCTGCTTACACTGCATTGCATCAATGAGATCTTTGATTGCGTTTGGCCGAACACTAATTGCAGCACACTTTTCAATGAGTGCCTGAGGCAACCTCGGTGGCTCTGGAACGATTGGAGATGATGAATCCAGCTGAAGGCTTGACATAAATGCACTGGTCACATTCACAAAACACACTGAGTTTAACATTGTCATGACAAATAGTCAGTTTAATGGACCACACAGTGTAGAATATGTTTACCTACACTTGTAGTACAGAAAGTATCCACAACAACTTAACAACAGTTCAATTATTCAGCATTTATGCACTTCCACATTTGAAGCTGAAGAAACACGAATCAAAAAATGAGATGAAGTATCTGAAGCAGATTAATGGAGTGTCATGGACGGTCAAAAAGACAAACAACAGGAGTGGACAGAAGTCTGTTTGCTACAGTGAAGCAAAGAAAACTGTCATACTCTGGCCACATCCTGAGACGGCCGGGTGACTGTTTGGAAAAGGAAGTTATCCAAGGCACATGTGGCAGACCAAAGACAGCCTGGATCAACAACATCACATCATGGACTGGTCTACCACTACACCAGTTACTGGCAAGAACAAGAGATAGGGTTCAATGGAGAATGACTGTCCATAGCACGACCAACCCTCGGAGCGAGGAAGGTTAACGATGACGACGACGACATGTTGATTGCCTCTTCTGACTCTTACATACACACACCACTGCATTTAATGCGAAAGATAAAATAAGATATGCACTACACACCTTAATGCCTGGTTTTTCTCTTCTATTTTAGTTGTAATCTGCCGCAAAAGTTTGGCCTTCTCTTCGCTGAAACAACAACAAATACACCTTAAAAACTGTTAATTAGGCATACATCTAACATGCAAAGTTCAAACCAGGCAATATTTCAGCACAATGCTGATGTCTCACTATTCAAAGCAGTTTTGAAAAATAGTTATCATGTTCTGTACCCTTATTTACCAGAAAACCAGTATCAACACTATCATCTTAGGCAACGCCCACATAACAAAGCCCTC
>Ga0126335_1000559_pt1 | contig 18184 bp, 23 predicted proteins | sample OlaspJWI45metaG_FD_108409 | JGI IMG/M metagenome (GOLD analysis project Ga0126335, IMG submission 108409) | Marine gutless worms symbiont microbial communities from Oahu, Hawaii - Olavius sp. 1 OAHU.JWI-45 metaG | ecosystem: Host-associated > Annelida > Digestive system > Unclassified | place... | reverse complement strand
GAAAATAACCGCGTGAAGAGATGAGTGGCTGAGATTTTACAAGGAATGGGTTGGAGAGGGATCGGTTTTTGGCAATAAGTTATTTAATTTCAACGTGTTATCTTTAAGTTAATGGCATTGGTTCGATCCTCAGCTTTGCCGATATGCAGCACGATAAACATATCGTACGGGTCATCATCAACCCGTATTTTATCGAATTGTACGCCGAAAGCTTCGTGACCAATATCGATCTTAAATTCAGATCCCGGCTTAAAAATGATCTGAGCAAAGCCCTTTACCGTTTTTACCAGGGGCAGTACGCTGCCGAAATATCCACAGATTTGCTGCGCTTGGCCCGGGCTGTCAACCTGGATAGTCAACAATCTGCAGACCGATTGCGCACAAAGATGCGTGCCGGCCTGAAGGAACTGCAGGCCAATGGCTATCTGGCAAAATTTCAAATCGATACCCGGGATCGGGTGACCATCACGAAAGCCAAACATACGGCCATCGACTGGGAGGGTCAGATTCTGGGGGGGACGCGGACACCCTTCTTAAGTGATTAACCCTGATTTGACTTTCGCAAAATGCAATTTTTTGCATCACGCAAAAAAAACCTAAAGTTTTAAATCCAGGTGACCGATACCGAAAATAGTTGACGATTTGACACCAGGCGTTAATTGAGTTAAAATTTAAGCACTTCAGCAATGTGTCAGTGCGCTGAGATCGCTAAAGGAGTCATCATGGATATATCCGATAAAAACGCAACACTGCCGATCAATTCATACGTTCAGCAGGTTCAAACCAAACAAACCGAATCGCAAAAAAATCCAGGCGCCGCCCCGGAACCCCCCGGACCGGTCGAGGATAATGTCGATCTGAGCCAGGCCGCCAGGGACCTTCAGAATACGCAAAAGTTGATGGAAGCTATTCCCGACGTGCGTCAGGATAAGGTTGACCGGCTCAAAAATCAGATTGAAAGTGGCACCTATCGAGTCGATGCCGGTAAAATTGCCGATAAGATGGTCAAAGAATCATTGATCAACGAATTATTGAGTTAATAACCGAATTACTCTGAAATTAATCTGAATTCAAAAGCCCCGGTCTGCCATGCAGGCCGGGGCTTTCTTATGGCCTGCGGCCACGAAACCGGTCTAAATACAGTGCCTGGTTTCATCCATTTAGAGCGTTTGTCAGAATAACGTTCCGATATGGGCAATTTTCGAATTTTGTGTGGATTGTCGATAAGATCTAATCCTCCAAACGCTCTAAAAGATTTTTATCATAATTGTTTTGGCTTGGTCTTCAACTGGCGTAAGGTCTATCTAAACGGAACAGATTTATGACAACTGCTGTAAGCTCCATGAAACCGAAAACCAACGTACTTGTGCTGGGTGCCGGCCGATTCGGACGCAACTACGTGCGCATACTGGCCCAATTGAATTTCCGGCAATTGCCCGGCGTGCCCCGCATTGACCAGTTGGTCATTACGCGCACGACCATGCAGGGCGCCCAGGAGTTGGCCAGGCAGATCAGGGATCAGGTTCAGGTTTCGGCCGGGGCTATTATTCCGGAAACAGTTTCCAATCGCACGCAGCTGGGTCAGGTCCTGAAAAAATATCATCCGGCATTGACGGCCATTGTCGCACGCGACAAAAAAGACGGTGATGCGATCCACAGCCGATATGCGGCCATCGCGCTGGCGCACGGCGCGGTGCTGTGCGAAAAGCCATTCTTTCCGGCCGTCGGTGACGGCACCAGTCTGGATGTGCTCGCGGCCATAGCCGATCACAATTATGCCAACCCGCTGGGTTTAGAGCTGCCCATGGCGGTGGTCGGCCAACAGTTATGGCAGATACCCTTGTTTCGACGGGCCATCGAAAAGGCCGGCAGTATCCGGTTTCACTGGGAGGCTGCCGTACGAGGCGCCGTCTCGCTTGTGGATGACCTGGTCCTGCATCCCTGGTCGCTGCTGCCCCCGATCTATCGCATCAGGGTAGAGAGCATTTCTGAAACCCGGAAGCGAGCTGATATTCAACTGCTGCTGACCCACCGAAAGCTTGGGCACAGCCTGCCCTGCCATGTTCATCTTGTTAAAGGGGATCGTTTGAGATGGATGGCGATTGATCAAATGACGCTGATCTTCACGAGCAAGGAACGCTGGATGCGTGTCATGCAGATCGATCAGCCCTTCAACAACCAGGGTTCAGTTGCCGATTGGCTGAATTCCGGCCGGGAGGTACTGGCCGTTGACAACCCGCTGGAGCAACACATCGTTGCCATGCTGCAACGTCGCCCGCTCATCGGTATTGAGCAGATTACTCGTTCCCAGCGCCTGCTGGAGCGCCTGCGTGGATATCGATCACCCTGAAACACCCCGGACCGACCGGTTCGGATCTGTCCGGCTATTCGGACTTCTATTTTTCGATAGCGGATTGCCGCCGGGCTTGATACTGCCGATATAGGCCACGGAACTGGTGATAGGTAAGTCCCAGATAAGCGGCGGCATTTTTCTGATTGTAGTTCGCCCGCCTCAAAGCGTTTTCGAGCAATTGAACTTTGAATTGCCATACCGCCATCTTGAAGGGCTGGTGTTGCAGGTCCTTCTGGTCGATCCGGTCGATCAATTTTTTGGACGGTGTATCCTTGCGGGTCTGCAATCCAAATGGAGAACGGTAAGGGTCAAATTCGATGTCACCGATGGTGGGACCATCCGTGCGATAGACCGCCCGCTCCACAACGTTTTTCAACTCCCGGACATTGCCGGGCCAACGGTAGCCCTCCAGGGCTTCCACAGCGCGTCGGCTGAACCGGGGCACCCAGTCGCGGTCGAGTTCATATGCCATTCTGACCGCAAAATGGTTGGCCAGGAGCATGATGTCCTGCCGGCGGTTTCTGAGCGGCGGAAGATAGAGCACCTCAAAGGAGAGCCGATCGAGCAGATCCTGCTTGAAAAGCCCTTCTGCCGCCATTTTCACCAGATCTGCATTGGTAGCGGCCAAAATACGCACGTCAACCTCAACGGCGGCCGCACTGCCCACACGTTCAAATCGATTGTATTCCACCACCCGCAATATTTTTTCCTGCACCTCGATCGGAATAGTACCGATTTCATCCAAAAACAGTGTACCCCCGTCGGCAGCTTCGAACCGGCCGCGGCGACGCTGACCGGCGCCCGTAAAAGCGCCCCTTTCATATCCGAACAGTTCGGCCTCAATCAGCGAAGGCGATAGGGCCGCACAATTCAGAGTGATAAAAGGGCCTTCCCAGCGCCGGGATAAAAAGTGCAGGCGCTGGGCGGCCAGTTCCTTGCCGGTCCCGCGTTCACCGATGAGCACAATGGGTCGGTTGACCGGGGCCACACGGGACAGCCGTTCCTGAAAGGCCAAAAAGGCATCCGACTGACCGATGGCTTCCTGGACCTGTATGGACTGTGCGGCTGTAACGGTTCGATGACCGTTGGGTTCTTGATGGACCATCACCAATATCCTGTTATGATACTTTTTAGTAAAAAATACCAAATTTTAGTAATTTTTACCAAATTTTTCAAGCTGTTTTATCCTGAAAACATTTAAGCACCTGTAATCTATGAATAAATAATGTTGGCACCAATACTGCAATCCGTCTATCACAAAACCAACATTCTTGGAGGTATAAAATGGGTATTTTTACAAGATTCCGGGACATTATCAGCTCTAACCTCAATGCCATGCTGGACCGGGCTGAAGACCCCGAAAAGATGATCCGGTTGATGATTCGCGAAATGGAAGACACACTGGTAGAAATTAAAGCATCCTGTGCCGGCGTCATGGCCGACGGCAAAAAGACCCGCCGGAAACTGGATCAGGTGCAGGCGAAAATCGCTTTCTGGCAGGACAAAGCGACCCTGGCCGCGCAAAAGGAAAGGGATGACCTGGCCCGCGAAGCCCTGATCGAAAAACGCCGCTTTACAGAAAGAGGCGTATTGCTGGAGCAGGAATTGAGCGAAATGGATCAGCTGGTCAATCAGTACCAGGATGACATCCGACAACTGGAGGCCAAGCTCAAGACTGCCAGGGACAAACAGCGCCTTCTGGTGCAGCGCCATATTCATGCCAATCGCCGCAAACAAGCCCAGGAAGAAATTCGCCGAATGGATTCAGCGGATGTGGTGCGCAAATTCGATGCATTTGAAAACCGAATCGAGCGCATGGAGGTCGAAGCAGACCTGGTTAACTTCGGGAAACGCTCAACGCTTGAAGAAGCGCTTGACAAATTGACCGTGGACGATGAAATTGAAGCTGAACTGCAGAAACTCAAGCGGGCCTCCGGCGGGCAAACCAACGCCGGCACTGAAAAAATTAAAGCGGATCGGCCCAGCCAGGGATAGGCCGCCGGTTAAACGGTTGCGCAGGACCGGAACAAACTGTAACGACCATGATGCAGGATTGAATCAAATGCACGGCGTATTTATTGTTGCAATCGTTTTTGGCGGAATTGTTCTGGCACTGGCCGTCATCGGCAGCACGATCTTGATGGGTATAAAGATCATCAAAGGCGGCGTGTCCCGCAAAGAGCAGATGCACCAGGCCGAAGAGGCCCGGACAATTCAGGAAATCTATCAGGGGCTCGACCGCATGGAAAAACGGATTGAAGCGCTCGAAACCATTCTATTGGAAAAAGAGAAAAGGAATCAGTAACAATGACACGCAAACGCAGAACCAACAACCGCGGACTTTATCGCTCACGGCAAGGCCTTATTTTCGGAGTTTGCCGCGGCATTGCAGAATATTTTGATTTCTCGGTTACCTGGACCCGATTTCTGGCCATCTTTCTGCTGCTCGTCACCGGAATCTGGCCGGTCGCGGGTCTATATTTCATTGCAGCTTTGATTATGCGACCCGAGCCCGTAATCCCCATTCATTCCGAAGACGAACAGGAATTTTACGACAGCTACACCCACTCGCGCTACCGCGCCGTGCAACGTCTCAAGCATCGCTTCCAAAAGCTGGAGCGCCGGATCCGTCGCATGGAAGATTTTGTCACGTCCAAAGAATTCGATTGGGAACAGCGCCTCAACTCCTAACCGTCTATTGTCCCAGTTCAGCATATTCGATTTTTACTATCCCACCCCGGCGGTGAAACAGTCCCGAGCACTATTGGGCTTGCCCCCTGGCGTAATCCCTGCTAAACGCTAAAGGCAGGGCTGCGCATCATCCGCAGTCCCACAGCTGAAGGAACCTGTCTTGGAAGTCGATATCCGCGACATGCCCAACCTGTCCAGCAAGGATGTACAGGGATTAAATTTTATCCGAAACCCCGGATCTTATGTATTCAGGCGTCATTACCGCCAGGGCCTGCGGTCCCATGTCATGGAAGTGCTCAACCCCCAGGATGTTGAAAAAGAAAAGCAAGGGGTGGTCACCGACGGCATCAGATGGTTTCCCAGGGCCAAACCATATAAAATGCTGCGTGTTTTTCGCACCCGATTCCGCAACCTGGATGATGCCATTGAAGAGATAGGCCGGGTCAACCTTGTGGAACGATATCTGGGGCCCGATTATTTTGCCCGATCGCTCGAATTTCTGGTTGATTATCGCATCGCGGCGCGACATGATATTTTGCTGTGTGGTCTGCAGGAATATGTCGAAGGCCTTCCGGTGGAACCCTGGGGCATGATCAACACCAGCCGTTTGGCCGAAAACCTGATACGACCTGGCATTGGTGAAGGAGATCCCGCCACACTGGCCTACGATCGCTTGACCCGTACGATTCAAACCCATGCTGAAACGTTTCTCGACCGAATTAAAAAAATGATCAGCGCGTCCGGACACATTCCGGATTTAGCCGGTGAAGGCAACCTGATTTTGACAGCTGGCGGCCAGATCAAACTGGTGGATATCAACAATATCTCGAAAATCGAAATGGGTGATGATATCTACATCGATGATAAAGGCTACCCGGTCTGCGACAAATCAATTGAAGCTTTGTACCTGCTCGAAAAGGGCTTTACGAAGACAAAGGTCGACCTGCAGGCGCCCCTGTACCGCCCACTGCTGAACGCCGAGCATATGCGCAGGGTAAACGAGGTGGAGCGGCTATTCCACCTATCGCACGAGGGCAGCAGTTTACGAACGGATTGAAAATCTGACATCCGGGATCGAAACCCCGCAGGTGTTATTGGACTGACTCAGGGAGAAAGGATTAAAAATGATTAAAGTAAAAACGTTTACCAGCCCCTTAAAAGTATTTCATGTCAGAGACGAGCTTGAAACGCTGGACCAATTGGTCAACGACTTTATAGAAAAAAACAATGTCCAAAAGCTGATATCGGTCAGCGACACCTGTACGACCGACGACAATGGTGCCAGCATCGGCGTTATCCGGGTTGTCAGCTATGAATGTTAAAAAGGGGTTTGAAGCCATTGAACGCCTGTGAAAAGGGACAGCGCGCTATCGGAAATAGGGCAATTTCCAGTCCATCGCGCACTGCCCCTCGCTGCCGGGAAAGGTGAGCCGCGTTGGCCAGCGCTATGCCCGCCGACCTGGCACGCTTCAGGCGTCGGCGTTCGGCAACCGTTCCACGCAGTTCAATCGCCCGGGGCAGCAATCTCTGCGCTCAAACACCGCAGGAATCATTGAAATATTCCAGGGCAGCTTCCACCGTATCAAACATTAGCCAATCCTGCAGAATTGTCTGGCCATTCTGCTTGCGGGTAAGCTTGATGTTGGTGCTTCCGTCATATTCCAGATAATCGAGAAAAGATGGATAAACTTCAAGCTTTGTCATTTTCGATACTCCTTTGATAGGGTGTTTGTGCTGGCGGCGACTGTCAAAGAGCCTCAATGCAGATTATCGATATTCAGCCTGGCACCGCATGCCGGACAGGCCTTCAGGTGGCTTCCCTGGCGACCAAAACTGGGCCAAAAGAATGTCCGGCAGCGCCATTCGGTCAGCAGGTACTCCACCCAGATCTTAAACCCGCAGTTACAGAAACGTTGTTGCATGATCTCCTCCTCTCCGCTAAATATATTGCAACTTTGGTTAATTTTTATAAACATGGCCGGCAAAAAAAATTCCCCCTTGTCCAGCCCCAGATAGGCGTTTAGAGCGGGGGCCCTATCTAAATTCCCGACAGGCCCAGATAACCTTGCCGATGATTCGAACGCTCTGCACATCATCGCCTTCCAGGTAAATCGGCGTATAGGATGGATTTTCACTGAGCAGCACCAGGGTGTTGGGATGTTTTTCAATTCGTTTGACCATGATGGTGTCATCGACCCCCACAGCGTAGACAGCGCCGGCAATGATATCCTTTTGGGCTTCATCGATCAGCACCGTGTCGCCATCTTTCAGCTCCGGTTCCATGCTGTTGCCGAATATATCCATCATAACCATGCGATCCGGATTGCCCTTGGTATGCAGCCATTCAATCTGAAAGGCATAAAAACCTTGAATTTCGGAACCGACTTCGAAGGAACCGCCGCCGGCACTGAGCCGCGCCTTGACTTTGGGGATGTCCTGATAGGGTGAATCAATCGTCTGCATATCCCGGGCAAAAGCAGGGCCCTGGCCGGATTCGATCCAATCCGGATTCAAGCCGTAGGAGCGGTACAGATGCAGGATCCATTTATCCGGTATGGCGTTTTTATTCCGTGCCTGGGTAATCGCCGAACGATTAATTCGCAGGGCATCTGCCAGTTCGGTTTGCGACCGCATGCCGGTAGCTTTGAATACACGCTTTAAGAATGCGTCAAATTTTATCTGTGCCATGCCTGAACCTTGAGGATTTTTTTATTGTGTTTACTATGTTTAACATCATAATTTATTTATTGCAACATCTTTTTTAACTTTTTTCGAACCCGCACCTAAATCGTCACGTCGTCGTAACCCCTTCAGCGCTTGTATTTCATCCGGCCAGTGATTAAAGCTTTAGAAATGAGGTTATCCAGTTGAACCTGTTTTTCGATTCTCAATAGTGTCATTGATGCCACACGATCAAACATACAGGCGCTCCTTTACGGCCCGGTCCGGCCGCATGCAATCCATGGCCGCTGCCAGGACAGCCATGCAAACCGCGGAACTGTGGGGTCCCAACCAGCTGATGGGCAATCGCTGGCCGGTGGGCTGCATCGCGCTGGAAATTACCCAGCGCTGCAATCTGGACTGCTCGGTCTGCTACTTATCCCCCAGGGCCGAAACGGTCGGCGAGTTGGCGGTGGAAAACGTATTGGACCGGATCGATGCCGTCCATCGTTATTTCGGGCCTGGAACCAATGTTCAGATTACCGGCGGAGAACCGACTGTTCGTAATTCCCAGGACCTGCTGAAGATCGTAGGCCGGGTTTCCGATCTGGGCATGCATCCGACGCTGATGACCAATGGCATCCGTCTCAACCGGCCGCTGCTGAAAGCGCTCGTTCGGGCTGGCCTGGCCGACATCGCCTTCCATGTCGACACAACCCAGCAGCGCAACGGCTATGACACCGAAAAAGCGCTCAATGCCGTGCGTCGAAGGTATATCGCCATGGCCAGCAATTTACCGGTCGCTGTCTATTTTAATACCACTGTCTGGACCGGCAATCTGCATCAGATTCCAGAGATTGTAACCTTTTTTAACGCACACGCACATATCGTCCGGATCGCATCTTTTCAACTTCAGGCCGATACCGGTAGAGGGCGGATGGGCAAACGCCATCGGGCCATAACCCAGACGGCTGTCATAAAACAGATCGCAAAGGGCGCCGGCATTCCATTGAACTTTGACAACCTGCTGGTGGGCAACCCGCGCTGCAGCCGAACCAGCATCTGCCTGATTGCAAATGGCCACGTGTATGACGCCCTCGACGATCGGCAGCTGGTCGGCAAAATTCACGCCGCCACGCCCCAAATTCCCTGGCTGCGCGCCCATCCGTTGAAAACAACCGCAGCCCTGCTCCGCTGGCTGGCTGCAAATCCGCGGTTTGCCGGTGTGGTTGCGCGCTGGACAGCGTCAAAATTGCGGGCCATGAAATCGGATCTGATCAAAAGCCGGGGACGCCTGGATGTGCAGTCATTTCTCATACACGGCTTCATGGATGCTGACGATCTGGATTCGGAACGCCTGGCAACCTGTGCCTTTAAAACCATGACCGATCAGGGCCCGGTTTCAATGTGTCTGTTCAATGCCCGCAGAGACGTGTTTTTTGAAAATTATTCTGTCATGTCGGGAGGACAAACGACGACTCAAAGGAAAAGGCTGTATAAAACCAATACTGAAGGAGGTTGATGATGGTGCGATGGCCAATGATGGGGCTGATCTTGTTCATTATGGCCACAGCATGCGCGCATACGGTGGCGGTTCCTGAAATGCAGACAGGCCGTTTTGATAATCCCGAGGCGAGTTGGGGCGCCGTCTTGCAGCAATTTGTGGCTGAAAACGGAAGGGTTGATTTTAGCGGTCTGGCCGCCGGGCCGGATGATCTGCACACATATGTGGCATTTATCGCCCGCTACAGTCCGGGCTCACATCCACAGCTTTTCGCCGCTCCCGCCGACCGGCTGGCTTACCATATCAACGCTTACAATGCGCTTTCGATGTATAATGTGCTGGCAACCGGGATCCCTGAATCACTATCCGGCTATGGTAAGGTCAATTTCTTTTATTTTCAAAAATTGACCATCGGCGGCAAGAAAATCTCACTGTACGATTACGAGAACAAAATTATCCGCCCCATGGGGGACGAACGGGTTCATTTTGCACTGAATTGCATGTCGGTCGGATGCCCGCGCCTGCCCAGGGAGCCATTCCGGGCCGCACACCTGAATGATCAGCTTGACCGTGAAACCCGACGATTCATGGCAGAACCGCGCAATGTGCAGGTGGACCATGCCGGCCAAACCATTCGGCTATCTGAGATCTTTCGTTTTTATAAAGAAGATTTTACCCGGGCAAACGGATCATTGCCGGCATATGTCAACCGCTACCGCAGTGAACCGGTCCCGGAAGGCTACCGCGTAACATACATTCCCTATGATTGGACCGTAAACCGTCAAAAATGAGATCTTTTTCACCCCGGGATCATCATCGGTCTTCCGGGTTAACCCTTCAGATTTCTTGCGGCAGGATTTTAGGGCATAAACACCCGTGTAGCCGTGTTCGGATTTCAGAGGCGATAATTTAAGTGATTTCAACGCTGGTCATCTTCAACAAATCTGACCATCGTGCAAACGGAATACTTTTAATCTCTTTCAAATCGCAGGCAGGAATTTGACCAAACGTTGAATTGGGGATGTAGTAGCACAACTGTCCCTTGTTAGGCCCCTTGTCAAGAATCCAACCGTCCTGAATCGCTATGCGTTTACCGGCAATACGGGTAGCATCGTCATTGTAAGTGCTGGCATCCGAGGGTTGGAAAATGGCTTCGAAATACATAGCAAATCTCCTCCATAAAAAATCCGGCGCTGCGGTTATGCTGCAACGCCGGTCAATTTGAAAGTGTTGAGACAGCTTGGGCTTGGGTTGAAATTTGGTGTCTGTTGCTTCTGATCCAGGTGCATAAACTGAAAATTAGACTTCATGGTAATTTCAGATAAAAAATTCGGCTTCGATTAATAACCGAAGCCGAATAGTGTCAAAGTGAGTCTATAATAAGCCATAGGATGTCGGCTGTCAAATAATTTTTAACCGAAAACAGGATGACAACGGCTTGTTTAAAAGGAACCATTTTTCAGTCCAGATAACCCTGCCGAATGATAATTTCCCACTCCTGCAGCAAATCATCTCGATTCTGGTGGACCCACACCTCCCCGTTCAAGGCCACAAGTTCACCGATCCGGATATACAGCTTTTGCCGCTGCTCGGCGGTACCCGGAACAGTTGCATTGCCAAGCAATTCGATTGCCTTGTTCTCTGATATCGCAGCCATTGGCAGCCTCCGGTAACCGTGAAAAAGTACAGTCGCCGTTTCTCACACAACCGTTCTTTAGATAGGCGGGAGACCAGGTGCAGGATCGAAACGTCCACATCCATTTCGGGACACGGCTTAAAATTTTATAACATACTTTCAGGATAATGCAAACAACAGGTAGTCGCTGCAGCAAAGCGCATTTGCACCGGGCTTGACCGGGCGCAGGGTCGGCAACAAATCAGCCGGCCTGCAATTGCCATCACGCGCTTGTTATGCTACTGCCTGAACCGGGGGTAATCGAAAGCCGCTTGGTTCCGCCTGCGGAACGGGTCAGGCTTAAATGTTGAACGAAAATTGAGAGCAATGCCCAATGTCGATCCGATTAATCGCTCAGGAACTGTACCGCCTGTATCGGGAGATCGAAATCCTGGAAGAAAATATCGCCCGGGCGACTTACAGTGACCGGGTTAAACTAAAAGATCAGCTTCGCAAGCTCAGGGCCGAATACCATCGCATGCGCAAAATCATGGATGGGCAAAAAGATGCGCCATCCTCCCGGCAATAGGTTTAATCCGAACAGTGCCTGCATTGTTTTCAGCAATCGGCCAAAATGAAATAAGATTTGAATGTCATATAATTTGGGGGGTAGACCGTCATTTATCGACTGCTTTGGGTGTCAAAACGGCGCTGTTTTCTGTTATTTTGTTATCGATATATTCAAGGATATCAATCTGCCGTCCTTCCATCCCGATTTCGCTATGCGAAAAATATCCGATCTTGTCTCTAAATGGATCGTTCGGATCGATTTTAACCAGCAATATATTGCTGGCGCAGGGCACACCTTGCAGTGAAAGCGCCACCAGGATGCCCTGCAAAAAGAAATGATCCGGAGCCGGCCAGAAGGACGGTTTAAAGATGTTCAAGGTCACAACCTCCGGAGCCATCCCCTGCACGCATTCGCAAAGGCACAAAAGTTTGCTCTTGATATTTACGATCCAGCCCTCATAAACCCACCAGTCTTCTTCTCTCTGTCCCTTCATCGGCGCGATCATGATGCGGCAATTGATCAACCCGCGGCGCATATCCAGATCATGAATGTGTATCAGGTTTCGACGGACCTTGCCGCTATCGCTGGCATCTCCGCTGTTCCAGAAATGGTACATATGATAGTAGCCGTTCAGGTAATTATAGTCGTTTTTAACCGTTTCGATCTGTATCATTTTCAGCGTGTGGCCCAGCAGTTGGTTCCCGGCGCCGCCGACCTCGTTAAAACTGTTGTAGATCGCAACGACGTCCTCATCGCTGTATTGCACCTGAGATGTGGTGTGTCGCCGCGAATACAGCTGCGCTGCGCATTCTGCAAACGCACCCATCGGTTTGATCATATCGGATTCTTTCATTCCGATGACCCCGAAATACTTTTTAAGCGACGTCAGATACGGGGTCGGCTCAGAATCTTTCAGCCATTTGTCGACCGTGCGGGGGTTAAGCTGCGACCGCATAAGCTTGTCGCCAAACATGGCTTCGAGGGTTTTGACTTTTGATTTCAATTCAAGAACATGAAAGCGCTGCTGTTTATGCTCACGCATCCTCACCTCTAAAGACCTTAAATTATGTGATTAAATCTAATATGTGAACATCTAGATTTTACATTGTTTTACAAAATAACACAATATGGACTCTAAAAATACACTGCATCAAGGCTGATGGCGCCTTACAAGACAAATGATCGCCGTGCACAGGCCATCCAACGCCTTGAGATAAAACGGTAATTAATTCTTGACAGTGCATCTGTTTATACGTTTATAGTAAATTGACATAAAGGCTTACGGGAGCTTGAGCCAACCAAGCTGAGAGGGACCCTGAATATGGCGTGGGTCCGACCGTTGAACCTGATCCGGATAATGCCGGTGGAGGAAATCAGGCCGCAAGGATAGACGCCCTCCACCGGGGGGCGTTTTTTTTTGCCCGTATCCGGTCGCCGATGATTAACTGAAGGAGTTGTACCATGCTAAAAATTATCACTTCGCTGATGCTGTGCCTTGGCGCAAGCCTGTTTGCCCGGGGCCTGGCGGTGGCCGATGATACCGTGCTGACATTGATGACCCATGACAGTTTCGCGGCCAGTGAAAGGACCATTGAAGCGTTTGAAAAACAATCCGGTACGCAACTGAAAATACTGAAAAGCGGTGATGCCGGAGCGGCCTTGAACCAGGCCATATTATCCCGCAACAATCCGCTGGCCGATGTATTCTTCGGCATTGACAATACCTTCATGAGCCGGGCGCTGGGGGCCGGTATCTTTGTCACTTATGCTTCGCCCATGCTGGCAAAAATTCCGGCGGAACTCAAATTGGACCCTGAAAGCCGCCTGTTGCCGGTCGATTTCGGTGACGTCTGCTTAAATTACGACAAACACTGGTTTGCCTCCCGCAAGATGGCGCCGCCAAAGCATCTGGAAGATCTTATCCGGCCCGAATATAAAAATTTGCTGGTTGTGCAAAATCCGGCCACGTCCTCTCCCGGCCTGGCGTTTCTGCTGACAACCATCGGTCGCTTCGGAGAAGACTATTACCTGGATTTCTGGCGTAAACTGCGGGCCAACGCTGTCTATATCAGCACCGGCTGGTCGGATGCGTATTACAGTCAATTCTCGCGTGCCAAGGGCGGCACCCGCCCCATCATTATCAGTTATGCCAGCAGCCCTGCGGCTGAGGTATATTATAGTGAAAAGCCCCTGAAGCAAGCCCCGACGGCCGCCGTGCTCGAATCGGGCACAGCGTTTCGCCAGATTGAATTTGTGGGCATATTAAAGGGGACCCGACATCCGGACCTGGCCCGCAAGCTGATTGATTTTATGCTGGGGCCGACCTTTCAACAGGATATTCCATTGCACATGTGGGTTTTTCCAGCGGTAACCAAAACGCCGCTGCCGGATGTTTTTGTGCAGTACACACGCAAGGCCCAGGCGCCGGTCACGCTGACACCGGGGGCCATCGAGGCCGGCCGTGAAAAATGGATCGAAGCCTGGACCGATGTGGTGTTGCGATGAACACCCGCTGGCGCTACCTGTTGGGCATACCACCCGCCATTTTTCTACTGGTATTTTATTTTTATCCGCTGATCAGCATATTCAGCCAAAGTTTTGCCCCGGAAGGCGTTTTTGACGCGGCTAAAATAAAGAAACTGGTCAGCAGCAGTTATTACATCCGGGTCCTCTGGTTCACCACCTGGCAGGCAGCGCTTTCGACCATCCTGACGCTGATGCTGGCCCTTCCCGGGGCCTATGTCTTTGCTCATTTTGATTTCAAAGCCAAATCGTTGATCCAGTCGCTGATCACCGTACCGTTCGTCCTGCCAACCGTTGTTACGGCAGCCGCATTTCGGGCCCTGCTGGGACCCGGCGGATTGGTAAACGCCGGTTTGATGGCCATGTTCGACCGCGCCGAACCGCTCATCAACATCGATCATACAGTCTGGTTTTTTCTACTCGCGCATGTTTTTTACAATTACACCGTGATTCTGCGGATCGTGGGAGGCTTCTGGAGCCGTCTGCCCCAGGACATCAGCGAAGCCGCCGGCATGCTGGGTGCATCGAAGGGTCAGGTCTTTTTCAAAGTCACCCTGCCGTTGCTGGCACCGGCCATTCTGGCGGCCGCGGCGCTGGTATTCATGTTCTGTTTCACCAGCTTTGGCGTTGTCCTGATTCTGGGCGGACCCCGGTTGGCCACCCTGGAGGTCGAAATTTACCGCCAGGCCCTCCACCTGTTCAACCTGCCCCTGGCGGCGGCATTATCCCTGGTGCAAATTGTCTTCTGTTTTGCCCTCATCTGGCTGTACACCTGGTTTGAAGGCCAGTCCGCGGTATCTTTGATGCCGGCCGTGTCCGACCGGCAGCAGGCCGGGCCGCAAACCCGCTCCGATAAAATAATTATCGGCAGCACGACCGTTTTTATGTTCCTGCTGCTGGGGACGCCGCTGCTGGCATTGATGCTCAGCTCTATTTTGACCGATAGCGGCCCGGCTCTGACCTATTATCTGGGGCTCATGCAAAATAAAGCCCAATCGATTTTGTATGTGGCCCCTATCAGGGCCATTGCCAATTCGATCGGGTTTGCCCTGGCAGCAACCGGCATTGCGTTGACACTGGGTTGGTTTTCAGCCAACCTGCTGTCCGGGTCCCGGACAAAGATTACGTCTGTATTAGATCCGATATTCATGCTGCCGCTGTCTACATCGGCGGTGACACTGGGATTTGGGTATATCATTGCCCTGGACGAACCGCCTTTGAATCTGCGCACTTCAGTTATGCTGCCGGCCATCGCCCATTCCCTGGTGGCGCTACCCTTCGTCATTCGCAGTCTGCTGCCGGCCCTGCGCGGGATTCCCCGGAGCCTGCGGGATGCTGCCGCGGTCATGGGCGCATCACCGCTAAAAGTCTGGCAGGTGGTGGATTGGCCCATTCTCAGCCGGGCCCTCATGGTGGGGGCCGTGTTTGCGTTTGCCATCAGCATGGGTGAGTTTGGTGCAACGGTATTCGTGGCACGACCCCAGATTCCCACCCTGCCGCTTGCAATTTATCGGTTTTTGAGTCATCCGGGCAGTATGAACTATGGCCAGGCCATGGCCATGAGCTGTGTTTTAATGTTGACTACGGCCGCAGGATTTGTATTTCTGGAAAAAATCCGCTTCGCACCGGGAGCGCGCTGATCATGGTCCTGATAGCCTTGGAGCATCTTACCAAGTCCTACGATCAGCCGGCAGTCAGGGATATCAGCCTGTCGCTGGAAAAAGGCCGAATCCTCAGCCTGCTGGGTCCGTCGGGCTGCGGCAAAACAACGCTGCTGCGCCTGGTGGCCGGCTTGGAGCAGCCCGATCAGGGCCGGGTGGTTTTCGATGGTAAAGACATCACCGATCTGGCGCCCCACCGGCGACAATTTGGATTCATGTTCCAGGAATTTGCACTTTTTCCGCACCGGCGGGTATTCGATAATGTGGCCTTCGGGCTTCAGATGCAAAAAAAAGAACCCGCCGAAGTCCGGCGGCGCACCGAAGCAATGCTCGATCTGGTGGGGCTTTCGAAGTTGGGCCACCGCCGGGTTGACGAAATATCGGGCGGCGAAAGGCAAAGGGTGGCCCTTGCCCGCAGCCTGGCGCCCGAACCGGGCCTGTTGATGCTGGATGAACCGCTGGGCTCATTGGACCGGGCCTTGCGAGAGCGGCTCATGCTTGATATCCGCGCAATCCTTAAAAAACTGGGTATCACCAGCATATTTGTTACGCATGACCAGTCCGAAGCCCTGGCCGTTGCCGATACCATTGCCGTGATGAATCGGGGCCGCATCGAACAGATAGAACCACCGGAGCGCTTGTACCTGCAACCGAAGACCCTTTTTGTCGCCCGGTTTTTAGGCTTCCGTAACCTGCTGCCCGGCCGGACGACCGCCGATGGCGGCATACAAACCGAACTAGGCCGGATGTACCCGGAGGCAAAACCAACCGCGCCCGGTGCGGCTGTCACCCTTGTTATTCGACCCGAAGCGGCTTATCCTGTCGATAAGTCAGGGCCGGCCGGCACCGAGCCGCTATTTACCGGAAAAATCGTTACCCGGCTTTTTACCGGACAATGTTATCGGATCACCGTCGTGTCGGACAAAGGCCCGGGCCTGACATTTGATCTGCCTATCGATCAACCGCCACCGCCCGTGGGTGGCACGATTCGGCTGGTTCTGCAGCCCCATAAAATGGTGGTCATCGAATCGAAAATACCTGCTTGATTCGTGTTTTGGATGATTAAGGATTTGAATTATCCCCGAACGGGATGTAAAAGAGCATCGTGACGGTATGCGCGCAATTATTTTCGCAAACGGGGTATTGAAAAACTGGCCGGATAATTTTAACATCGCACAAGGCCATGATTTAATCATCGCTGCCGATGGCGGTACCTTCCATTGCCGCATCTGGAAGATCACTCCGCATGTCGTCGTGGGAGATCTGGATTCGATTGCCCGCGCTGAATATGACTGGCTCAAAACCTTCGAGGTCGAGATCATCCGCCATCTCAGACGTAAAGACCAAACCGACCTGGAGCTCGCGCTGCGTGTGGCCAGAGATCGCGGTGCCCGTGAAATATACATATTTGGGGCTTTAGGCATGCGCTGGGACATGACAATTGCCAACGTACTCCTTCTGGCAGCCCCTTTTCTGGGAAATACCAGCGTCAAACTGGTGGATGGGCAACAGGAAATTTTTTGCCTTCGTGGCGGTCAGAAGCAAACCATTCAGGGACAACCAGGTGATCTGCTCTCGCTGCTGCCGCTTTCCGGCGAAGTAACCGGACTAACCCTGGACGGCCTGGAATACCCGCTGCAGGATGCCTGCATACCCTTGAGCGCCACAAGGGGGATCAGCAACATTTTTCGGAACCAATGCGCGACCGTCAAACTCCAGGCCGGCCTGCTGCTCATTACGATCACCCGTAAATAATCGGCATAAGACCGGCTTTGGCGCACACATCGTGTCGGTATGAATCAAACCATACCGATTTTGCTTTGCACGGGCTACAGTGAAGCAGTGACAGCCAGCACCACCGAAAAATTCGGGATTTCCAGGTTCCTGATAAAACCGGTCACCCGGAAGGAACTGGCCAAAACGGTTTACGGCGTTTTGCAGAATTTAACATAGTCTGGCAGTTTATCCACGCTTGTGGCTGCAACAAAAACCGATGTAAAGCAAGGCTAATACTATGGGCCGGATGGTCCGGGTGAGATGGGTGGATTTCCTGTGCCGGCAGTTATAGTCGATGCCGCCCTGGACGAAAAAGTAGCCGATAAACTTAAGTGCAGAAAAATTCAGATCTCAAACACCTTGCCATCACAGGTGCCCCGGTCACTCATATCAAACTATAGCAGGACGCAGCGGAGGACAGCTTGAACATCGTTTTTGATTTAGGCGGGGTCGTGTTCACATGGGAGCCAGAGACAATCATCGCCAACGTTTTCGCCGAACCGGAAGAGCGCGCCCGGGTACGGGCTGAGATTTTCGGGCATGCTGACTGGTGTGAACTCGATCGCGGAACCTTGCCGCTTAAAGAGGCCATCATACGGGCCGCGACACGCACCGGACTGGCGGTCTCGACTGTTACTGACCTCATGCGGCAGATCCCACAGGCATTGGTCGCGATCCCGGACACAGTTGATCTGTTGTATCGACTCAAGGCCCTTGACGCTCATTTAAACTGACCCGCCTTTACTCAACCGAGTTGACCCACCTATAGAATTATTCAATTCGCTCAAAGCAACCTATTTTCTTTGAAATCATAAACCAGGATCTTTTC
>Ga0126335_1000558_pt1 | contig 18188 bp, 14 predicted proteins | sample OlaspJWI45metaG_FD_108409 | JGI IMG/M metagenome (GOLD analysis project Ga0126335, IMG submission 108409) | Marine gutless worms symbiont microbial communities from Oahu, Hawaii - Olavius sp. 1 OAHU.JWI-45 metaG | ecosystem: Host-associated > Annelida > Digestive system > Unclassified | place... | reverse complement strand
GTCAAAAATATTGTAGTTATAGATGAAGGATGGACTTCTACGGTGGTCACCATCTTGTGGAACGCTGTTCCTGATACCCACAGAAAGCAGGCAGTAAGGCCTTTGTGATGTGTATACATACGATGCTGATGTTACAGCTGATGCAGTTTGTGTGTGATTGTATTGTGCAGACTGGCTGTGCACACTGAGTTCAGGGATACTCTTGGTCTTGCCAAGGCTGTCGACAGTTTTGCCAAGATCGTTAACGATATTGAAGAAAAGTGTCGGGTATGTCAGTAATTGCACTTCATTTGTGGCTGTCTACAGTGCTGCTTGTATGTACAATTTGAATATTGTGTCATCATATCTTTTCTGCGTCTGATATTTCAGTTTCTGTTTTTCTGTATTTGTTGTTAGGTACATATTTTCAGCATGTGAAAAATCCCAGTCCAGAATTATTTCCTTTGTGAAGTTTTGAGAAATCTGGTCATATCTGTAGCATTGTTTTAAAAATCTGCTTGTTAAGTGCAGTGAAATCTGTAAATAGATAACATTGTAGACATATTTCCTGTGTCTATGCTTCTTTATCTGAGTTGGTCTAAAGTGACAGAGAAGGTGTCCAAACTTTTGAAAAATCTAATCCCAGCTGTCCCTGTAGGCTTTGTTTAAAGACCATTTGCAGCAATTGAATGATAGCTGAGTTGACTGTACAGAATTGCACTGTTATTACTTTTGTGATGAATGATATAGAAAAGCAGTACATTTTAAGTATAATATGCTTTTCTCAATATGTACAATTTTTTACATCTTAACTTACACAGTTAAGTGATTACTCCATGCATGACTGTATGAGATATGGTGAATTGTGTGTCTCAGCCAGATGTTGAGGCTCATGAAAAAGAAATATCGTCATCGAAGTTATCACCAGTGTGTTCACTGCCTTATTGGTTGTGTCAGCCATACGTCCGACCAGAGTCAGTAAACTAACTATTAACATGTTTTTGTTTGCCTGTCATCTATACATTTTTACCATGAAGCATCAGAAATTTATTGCTATTATAGGTTATTTATTGTGCTAATCAGGTGTGGAAAGAATCTAGTGATTTATGCATGGTCATGTTACAAGCTGAGAATGGAGATTATTTTAACTACTACTGCTACTATTAGGTCAAACTCAGTGCATTTTTATGGCTGCATTTAAAAAAAAATATTACCACTAATAACTTTTGTAAGATAGTGACCCATTAATGTTACTTATATCGATATTATTAATAGCAAATAGCCAGCGTTGGCTTCATAGTAGAGTTGTATAATGTACAGTACTGTGAGCTAGCATTCGTGTTTTTTGTCAAATTGTGTATCAGCCCATCACTGGTAAATGCAAACGAAGACACATGCAACAAGCATGGATCTGGAAAGCGTCGCGTGGAAGATGTATCTGACAGCAGCGAACCAGCATTGTCTCGCAATAAGCTGAAGAAGCTGCGGCGGTATCCTGCAAAAAGTTTTATCCCCAAGGCAGACAAATATGAAAAGTGTGCTACTTGTGGAAATCCAAAGGTGTGTTTTCCTTTATATGTAATTAGACAAATGACTTGTTAAAATTATGATTATATCAGAAAAATTATCTAACGTGTTCGACAACTATATGTCAGTTTTTTTACTCTTTCCTGAAAAATTGTGAAATTCAAAAAAGAGATGGGGAAATGTCAGCAGATTATGAAAAAGTGAGGAAGATGTGTGTCGGGGGATGATTTGGCAGTTTCACTCTTGAAAAGTGATCTGCACTAGTCTTTCTATAGGTCACGTCGTTCTGTGAAATAGTTAGCCTACAGAACAGTCCTGAGTAGTTGTTTGACAGCATGTCAGATTGTGGTACTTAGTGAATCAGAAAACTGCTGTATTCACTGACAGTGGGCTGCAGTAGTCTGGGACTTTTGTACAGCCTGGTATTGTATACTGTAGTCTGTGGTGCTGGAATTACTGCACGATAATGTATGTTTGATGTACTTGAGTGTATGTGCCTGTGAAACAGGGTCTAAAGTGTGTTTTTGACGAGTGTCGAGCATGCTGTAGGCACAGCGTGCACAAGCATTCCCGCAGCTGTCCAGGTTCTGCTACGTTGTACATTGAGTAATAACTTGAGTGCTAAGCTCATACCGGTGCTTCAAGTTCCTTGTGGAGGGAAACTATCAGACAGTGTTTATACACTGTGTCCGAGAAGAAGGGAACATCTGTGTTTTGTGCATAGCTTTGACAAATTTGGAAATCTGGATATGTTTTTCCAATTTTTAGCACGTGTCATTGCGATAATTTAGGGAACTGAAAAATTGCAATAGTGTTTACTACTAGCACGTCAACTGGCGATGCCGTAATTGTGACATCACGAAAAATGCTGTTTATAGAAAGTGAGCATTCAGTGTAGGCCTCATGACAGGAAAAGCATTACAGTTACTGACAATTTGGTAAACAAAATATTCCAAATAGAAGCTGATTCTTGTTTGATGGAATCATCTAGCTCAGAAAATCGACAAATTTTGTTCAGTTGATTGCTATGTTGGCAGTGACAGTGGAGACGTACTATGCACGTGCTGTCAAAAATGTTAATGTGGTCAACAACCTTGTGCAGATTTGAGACGAACTGCGACGGACTTTCAGCATGCATTAAGGCTTGCTGGGTGACATTTCTAAAAACTTTCTGACTCCAGCATTATGTTACTAATATTGATTGTCTCAGTTGTTGATGATACATGCAGTTATGAAACTCTTTCTTTTTACTTTGTGCTGTAATAAGTAATAATAGATTTTAGCAAACTTTCATTTTGGAAAGTATAGTAACAACTCTTAATTAGGTGATCTGGATGTTTCCGCACTAGTTTCACAGTTTCTTCAGGGTGTTGCAGGCCAAAAATTACGAAAATAAATCTAGATTTGTTAAAGTTATGTACAAAATACTGATGTTTCCTTTTTTCTAGGACACGGTGTGTGTCATGAGAATTGTCAAATAACAAGTGATGTAGTTCACTAATGCTAAGCATTGAATGGTTGTTCACCGAGTGTTATGATGATTGCTATGGTGCTTATAGAATACTGGCTAATGTCCCACAGTTTCCTCGTTTTTTTAGCATTTTAGTGTGAAATTTTCTCTCTTGCTGTCTCAAAATAAAGAAGTAAGTCTTTTCCAGGCCACATGTGCCCACAGCATGGGGTCAGTGTGTCGCGTGGTATGTCTAGCTGAAGCTGGTACTCATTTATTGACCCTGGATGGATGGAAGGTGAGTCGACCTAGTTGGCTGGTCGCATACCTAGTTTACCCGCCCAAAGATGGTCACCCATCCAAGTACTAACCGGGCCCGACGTTGATTATCTTCATTGATCCGACCAACGTCGTTGATCATTACACCACACCGCCAACCCAAAAAACAAATAATACATGTTTTTATTGTTAGTAGTTTTCTACTACGTAATTTCTTTATTTTTCATTCAAAATCAATGTCTTTCTTGATTTATGCTGAAGTCTGGTATTATTGTTTTCTGTGAATATTCTACCAGTAGATCGGATCGAAAGCATGCGACTGATAATTGCTGGTGGTTGGTGATGATGATGATGAAGTGTTGTAAATTATTGCAGAAGATGAAGGTTAAACTGCTGTTGCTGGTGTTGCGATATGTGAAGTGTGATGTTTATTGTGGGACCTGTTGTAGGACACAAAATGTTTGCTCAAAAGAAAACAGTCGACCAGACAAAGCCAGATGGCGTCATTTATGTCGAGTGATAGTGGGTGTTGCTGTGTCGTCATTTGTGCACAGTCACACAGTCAATCACTGTGATATGAATGAAACTTGGTGGTGTCTTTCCCACCTTCACACTGGTGACATCTTTAAATCACATGCGAGACACATACAGCTGTGATGTGAACATGACATCAGTCATAACAGTGACAAGGAGTGGCAGGTTGTCCGCGTCAGCCTACAGCAGCAGCATAAAAGCATCCACTCTGTTGGCGGTAGTTTTGACCACACTGGATGATGATTGCCATGGTAGTGTTGTACAGTTGTATTAGACCCGACTGCTGAAAAGTTAACATTGGCCGACTGTATCTGCCGTTGTCACTTGATCCATCAGAACTTCACATCACTGCTTACCTTCCAGTGAAAGCTGACGACTTATATAGTTTGAGCTTCAGTGAATACCGATTGACTTCTTCGTCAGTTGAATCAGCACATTATAAAGCACTGTGATATTAGATGATCAGAAAATTACTGTTTACTTTAACTGGTTTGTGCATGCTGAGAGGCAATTTGCTGGGTAATAAGAGTTAAGCATAAGTCACTGTATACTGAACTAAAAGCAGTACAGGGTATATCTGGTATGTTTCTGGTACCAGTAGTAACTAGAAAGTACTGAAGACTGCAGGCAGACTTTTGATAAAACTGCCATATAATTATTTGCGACATGCACAATACAACATGATAGAAAAATATTCTACAACAATTCAGCGACAATGAGCAGCAAAACGTACTGTAACTACTGCGTTGAAGTTGTATGAGTGATCGTCAAGCCTTGTACAACAGATTGCAATACACTGTGAAATGGAGTACGGTATTTGTAAATCACTTCTCTTTTAGTGCCACCACTGCTGTGGAAAAGCTTTACTGCACAAAATGACAATAAAATCACAACACGAGTCCAAAGTAATTTGGCAAAGGCTGCATCAAATGTGCTCCCCCCTCGCCGTGGGGGATTGGGACCCCCCATCTAACACACACCCCAAACAGGACCTCAACCCATTCAGCTGTATTTGCACACCAAAGCTTTGTGAACACGCATGACAGACATACAGATCGGAACATCGGTAACAATAGTCTGCATCTCAAGCATTCAATGCAGCCTAATAATGCAACAATTCACAGCTGCAATTTATTAAATAAACAAATGTCAACGGAATGTGCTGTTAATGACACTGATACATATAACACGCTGCAGTAGCAGATATTTTCAAGATACAGAGATATGATGAAAGTAGACGTACGACTACTGCTGATATTAATATATGTACGTCATGACTACGCTTAAGATACACATGGGCGCCGAAACTGGAAAGTAGAAGCTGGAAGCAACAGAAATAGCAATCAGCATATCATAAGCAATTCTGGTCATTGTTGTGTTACAAACTAAATAAATAAATACAACAGTCAACACTTGACTGACTACAAACTAACAGCAAGTACAGATACAACAGCTGTAAATAAATTCTGTTGTTTAACTTACAAATGTACAATTAACAAGTTTAAAAAAATAACTAGTAAATGTAGTCTCCGTTAAGTTTACCGTATGGATTGAAAAACTGGACGCCATTAAATATTCATGTAACTCCAAAAACCTGGTCCAGTAATTGTGTCATTTAATCTTCATTTAATCTTTAATAAACATTTGTAAACTATACTTTTTGGGATGCTAACCACTGGTTACTCATTTCAACATCCATTTTATATTTTACTGTTAAGTGCTGCTGTCCATTTCACTGTAAGCAATGCTATAGAAATTCCGCAATTGATTGATTCATCTGATAATCTAATTTTTGACAAGTTTTACGAAAATCAGCTAATATATTCAAACTATATGAAAATGGGACCTGGGTCCAGTTTTTTGTGAACACTGCTGTACAATTGCACATTATCACACACTATCCAGATCAGTGACATACAGTGGAGTTTGGTTACTGAAATCCTTCGACATGCAATCTATGGCAGTTTTCTCCCAATGGAATGTCATGAGTTAGGGTCATGGTTACAGTTTCAAACATGCACAGATAAAACTTGACCTATCCACTTTATGTTGGAGAAATCTGCTATAGACAGAAAGTTCCAAAGACCAAAATGACCACACTCCAACACAACCATGTTTGTATGTCTCGACACTTCAGCAGCAGGTTATGCATCCTTGAATGAACAACTACACTACATAGTGGCAACAATAGATATGTAAAAGCCAATCTCCACTCTGCATATAGGTGCAAAAAGAAGTTGCAGTCAAATTGCTTTTAAAATCCTGATAAATACCACAAAATCTCCATAACAGATTGGCTGGAAAAATGTTTTTGACATTCAGCACTTCGGATGACCCAGAATGAAACGTGCAACTGTATACAATGGCGAGTTTTAGATGAGCTCCTCAATACCAACAGAGTGTGGCAGTCAACTCGTCTGCTGCCAACTCGTCCACAACTCTACTTGTTAGAACTCGTTAGGGTTTAGGTTAGGGCAAGAATTAGGGTTATGTTGAGGGTTAGTATGCCATGGACACTGCCACATTATGTTCATATAGTTTTCTAAAAACAACAGGATCAACTTACAGCAACAAGTTGATAGTCTACAACTCTGCTTCAATGTTGTTGCCAGATACGTGGCTGACAAGAATGGACAAGTAACTGATAAAAACAAGTTTAACAACATACAGACTGATTTCCACATCACAAATTTCACTGTTTTAGCCAATCACATTAGCCTACAACTACACAGTTCCACTGTTGAATCACAATAATAGGCACACACTAAAACCCCCGACATAATTTACAAAATTAAATTATTCTCTCGTAAACACTTCAACGATAATGCATCTTGAATTAACGGCTAATATTCCTAGAACAAAATGCCATAAGCAGTTGCAAGTGTAAGTTTATATGTCCCAGCTAAACAGGTGATGCTTGATGAGCATGTCACTGATGCCTTCCTTCAGCGGCCGACTCAAATCATGCCTCAGTGGCAGCTCCCAATCTTGTGACAGGCTAAATGCAAACTGAGCCAGAATTCTGCACACCAACCAGCACTGATCTACACTGACGTTTTCGCAGCAACGAAAAGTCCATCAATACCAACTGCTACTTTGAAGCTGTAATCCAACTAATATAGACAAACCTATGGAATGCATCTACCAATACAATAACACAAATACACCAAACAAAAGACAACACAAATTCACTACTTGTCTGGCAAGCAGAAAAATAATCAACACAGTTCGAAAATGTAGCACTGACTCATCATTGTACAAAACTGGAGCATAACAAAAAAAATTAAAATTAACATGTGTATAACTGCAGAAAAATTTCAATTTTTGCCATATTTTGACAGCAGCTTTTTTAACTTGTAAACTACAGTAAATTTCTTATATTACACAAATTACGTTAATCAACAAGTCCCACAAGGACAATATTCTGTCAAACTGCACTGTACAAAATCAGTTACTGGTGGCAAAAAATATAACTTAACAATTACACTGTAGTAGCAAACATTATGCAAAAGTAGAAAAAGCAACAAAACACCCACAAAACACTGATCAGCACAAGCTTTAAACAATAACCTATGAACCATTCCCACGAACGAACAATCAACAATGGAATTCTTTAAATTAATATTATACAACTAAAAATATTATATTACCATCAACATATTTTTGCTGCACATAAATAACATGCAAAGAACATTCAACAAATTACACCTTTTCAATTTTCATGAGATGCCCAAAATCCCCGCGTAAAATGAACCAAAATAACAATAAATAGCTGAAGTATGGTTGACTCGGCAGAAAGCTATCAACACAAACTTCCTGCACATCATCCTGTTTCTTACCATCTATCAGTCACTGACAACCACAGCATAGACAAACTGAGTGTGTTGGCAATATTCAGCGTGGATTAACAAAAAATACTTAAAAATCATTTTTCATAAAATAGGCTGCCAGTTTTACACTTTCATCTCTATAACACCTTTCAAGTTATAAGTTAAAACAAGAATATAAACAATATGAAACATCTAAACAGAAAAATACTGCAAATGTTTGGTAACAGCCCACTGCTAGCAACAGTTCCAGTCTGACAGTCTGTTCCCCACAAATCAGACTTTTGCACTCGACAAAATGGTATGGACATGCTGATCAGTTTAACAGCGGATAGCTCAAAACTATGCACCACTGTTAACTACACACCACTGTTAACTACACTTATGTGACACAGAGGCCATACTAACAGTTGCTTGCAAATGGCCGAGCACAACTTGCAGTTATGTGCAGAGGCAAGAGACCTATCACAAATCACAACTCCCAGCTAAAGAGATGATGTGTGACAAGCATGTCACGTACGGTAACTTTCATATCATCGGCAAGACGCTGACGGCGCTTGCTCAGCTCCCAGTCTACTGAGAGGCTAAATGCAAACTGAGCCAATATTCTGTACACAACAAACACCGAAAGCCAAGGCTACAGAACATGAAAGATACAAATACACTTCACATGCCATTCACCAGCATACAAAGCAAACACAGAGTTCATGCACATGTTGCACAATAACAACAATCGTACCACAGAATTATGAACTCCCACCATCACAAACTTTTTTGCTTTTTTTCATTCATCACCTAGATTTATGGATGGCCTGCATAACAGCACTCTGCCATTGTGCTCCTGGCAATGTAGGTTTAAAGGTATGTAGAGAAATAGTTGAATCACAACAACTCGGCCGTACATTTCATATGCTGATACATAAGAAGATCACCGAAGGATGACAATTGTCAAAATTGCAACCGAAAGCAGAATTGCACCACCAGAAGGCTTGTTTCAAATTTCGTTTTGGGGGTATATCTCTGCCCCTGATCATGAAATTTATGGGCTCCCCAAGGTGTGCAATGGTCCAAATATGCTTCCTTTGAAAATCCAATTTGGTGGACTATACATACTACATACCAGCAGTCATTTAATGTCAACTCGATCACATTTCTTCACGCTATAAAGGGTGACATCCTGTCACTACGATTGGCGAAATCTTCTTAGTTCTTATATCTACTGAAATCAATTAGACTTAAACTATTCGCATATTCTGCCTAATTTCCAAACACAACTAATGAAACAGTGTTCATCTACAAGTACAGCATGGCAACGTATGGACTCTGTGCCATTTAGCCTCTTTACTTGTGCTGATAGGCCGCATAGTTTGGGCCCAATGCACCTCAACCCACACAAAAATTCAAGAACTTTAAACTGAATTATCACTTTTCAGATATCATCATAAAAACATGTCTCGCATTTTGCACATGTATGGCTTAACCTAACAATGCACTAACATGAAAACCACAGCACCCGTAACATAATGGCACAATGACACAGGATTGTTTAAGAACTTTATGACTTATAAATCATAACAATCAAGAACTTTTGAGAATTTTCAGAATTGTATTTTTCAACGAATTTCCTAGCTTTAATTTTTAAGTCCAAAACTTATATGAAACTCGTAAAAAACCCAATTACCAAACAACATAAGCAAGACAAACTGAAAAAGAACAGATCGCAAATACACGAGCCAATGTGCATATGATATGAAACATGCAGCAAGAAATGGAATTGCTAAATTTCAGAAGAAAAATAATCATACAAACAAACAAAATATGCAATACAAATAATTCATAGAAAAAACAGAGTGTCTGTGTCTCCCAAAACAGACCCAAACACGGTCATTTACAACTGAAGGGCATATTTCTAAAAGCTGTTATTAAGTTCACATTTTTGCAGACTTAACAGCTTTTTGAAATATGCCCTTCATATTGTTATTTCATTTTTAATATTAAACCCAAATTAAAACTGAATGTGGGTTGTCAACCCTTTTGCTGTGATGGACTTTTAATCGTGTGTGCACTGTAGCAACTTTTCTTCACGTTACATGCGGAAAAATAACAAAATGCTTGTGCACAATAAGCCTAAGCCAATGGGAATAACGACGAGAGGTACTCATCATGTACTCCAGTGGAGCAGTAAAAGATGATGAGACGTACTCATCAGTTACAGCAAAGGGGTTAACATATACTAAAACTAGACCTAAATGCCTTGGCCAACAGCAATAAGCTGGCACCAACCTCAGTTCACATTTGATCTGTACCCAGCCGGGGCTGCGCATGAATGACCATGGGTGGTACCATTTCTCTACCACTTCCACACACGAGCACAATGTCTCCAGCCACAGATGCAACACTTGTTCACTGAACACGTGCACACACACACATACCGGTATATTAATGAATACTGCACTGAGCACTGCCAAGCACTTCAATCATCAACAAAATACTTATACTTCCAGTCACTATCAAGGCTGTTGGCTTCTGTTTAACAGGCCAATTTCCATGGTACTAGGCCCAGTTCATCAAAAGACACATTGAATCAGATACAGAAATAGCTAAAGCAGAATCTTTTACAAAGAGAACAACTTGCCTGCGGTCAAGCAATGTTAAAGAGTATTAAATGCAAGTTTTTGAGCATTGTAGTAACACAGTGTAAGATGTCACAAATGACTAGTGGTAACAATGATAGTATAAACTACACAACAAACTAGACGGAAGTCGACGGAAGCCATCGATGGGTATGCCTCCACCTGTGCCCACAGTCCATTGTTGCATATAATACCCGGGAAGTAGAGGTTATCTGGGGGCATCTGTTCAGGCACAGGGGCTGTTTGTATGGCAGCAACAGCATGATACTATTTAATGTGTCATCAAAGCAAAATAATGTTTAGTTGGCTACAGTGGAGTTTAGTCCACACCAATAACCACCCTCTAATACACTGTAGCCACCATAAACCATTCCTGCTCTGCATGAGAAGCTGCCTAAGAAAATGCCGCACCTTTCTGTATGCGTTCCTTTCGTTCATTTCTCATTAAATTTTGCACTGCTTAACGGGAGAGGGTCTGGGACTACAGATTTCTTAATTAATAAAACTTTAAAAGGCTGCGGTTAGGGTTAGGGTTAGAGTGCCTGCCATTTACCGTCCCCTGGCTTCGGGCGATAACTGGAGTGAACTAGACTGACACAGACGACTACAGTGGGCCTTTTTTCCTAAGGCTGGCAGTTATTCAGTTTGTTTACAAATTCAGTCACGCATTATCACAGACAACCGACAGAAAGACGGACAGAAGAACAGACATCACAAGTGGATTGCATATTGCCTCCTTCGGCTATATAGGCATTTGGGGGCATAAAAACTTTATTCTTTGATTGTCAACCACGAACCACATAGACACAAACTGTGCTTAGTGATAACATGCACATTCTAGCTAACACAGAGGTGACAATTTGTCCTAACATTAAAACAATCTTAGAAATTGTAATAAAACAGTAAATCAAAGTGTAAATTGACTACAAAATATAAACTCCCTAACAATATTGCCAAGGACTTCATAACATACTTGAGTCCGCAGCAGACAAGAGACCTGAACTTTACATCCATCTGAGCATGTGCCGAGTCATGGGTCATGTTAACGGCATGCACAGCCTGTGCACATACAAAACATGCATTCATGCAATTTGTGTTCATTATAAGCAGTACAAAATAATTCAATAAAAAGTATTATAAAAAATATTAAAACAGCTAAGGGTGTGTGAAAACAACTACATCAGTACAAACTGTACAAAATTGTAGAGTACAAAAATATGAACCCGATAAAGAATTTCTTCCGGCGTTAACACTTTGCCATCTTCATCAAGCCTGTTGCAAGCAGTCACACAATTATCCTTTATTAGACCAAGCATAACAGCATCATTACACAGCAATTACTACTTAAACCTAATGCATTTTTACAAACATGAATCATGTACAACTAATAACAGATTCAGATGTCTATTAGCATTTGTTGCACTGCTATGTTCATGGTTTACACATTAACTCTGCTTTCTTCCAGTACCTTATTGTAACTTTTACACATGGGCTTAAGTCATTATAAACCTACATAGGTGCTCACTATACTATGTTGATACGAAAGAAAAGTGATTTTCACCAAATCAGTACAAAAAATTAAACTCTGTCTAAGGGCAGCACAAACCTACGCGCTGCCACTGTTTTGTGACCATGACCCTGAGATTAACCCCGATGACCTTGAAACTCGAAGGTGACCTTGATATTCTAAAGATGTACTTTCACACTGAAAATTAAGCTCCTAGCTTAAGGAGTTCAAAACTCAGAGCTTGAAGTGGAAAAAATATAAAAATATGTCTCAAAGTCAAATGTCAAGGTCAAAATGTCAAAAGCTCTTAAGTACATCGAGCGTTATCGTAGCAGATATTCCAATCAAGCCCAGCAATTTCCGACAAGTAGTTTGTGAGTTGAACGCTAACGCTCTTTTGCTGCCGTGACCTTGACCTTGGACCCATAACCTTGAAAGTGAGCTGTGACCTAGACATTCTGAAGATGTATCTCCACACCAAAAATGAAGTTGCTAAGTAAAGCCATTCACAAGGTATAGCCTGAGCTGAAAAAATACGAAAACAGCCCTCAAGGTCAAAGGTCTACCTTCCAACCACCTCTAGCATTCACCATGGGGCATATTCTCACCAAGTTAATCAATTTCCGACCAGTAGTTTTCGAGATTTTCTGTGGACAGATGCACAGACTCACAGACAGACACTGCCAAAAGCAAAACCTGCTTGCAGCTAGCTGCTGCGCAGGTAATTATTGAGCAAAGATATACAATAGAAAATATGAACATTCCCTTCAAAAAATCACTGTAATGGCACAATAACTGCATAACAATAAATTACGAGAATAAAATTTAAAAAATATTTAACAGACCTGTAAGTTTTACACAGAACAAGTCTTGAGTAGACAGATTCAAAGTCCTTCTCAACTTCTTTGGTGGCGGCCTACAATCATTGACAATTAACTCAGTTCACAAAACGGACACTAAGAGAATGGCTCTCTGTGACTGTTTTGATATGCAACAGCTTGGAAAACTTCTTACTTAGTTATTGTCACAAAACATGAAACTGAGTCAGAACAGCCACATTAACTCTGAAAACAGGAGCAGGTGCCACTCAACTGGTCTACAAGGCAACTCATTAGGGTTATCGTTAAGATTATGGCAGGGGTTAGCGACAGGATTAGGATTAGGATTAGGTTTAGGGCAGTGTTAGGTAAGCCTTCGGGATGAGTCGACCAGGGATGAGTTGACTGTTGCCTTCAGTGCTTTGATGCTGTTGGTTGGGTGGCAGGAAGGGCATCCGGCCCGTAAAAAACCTTGGGGAAGTTGTGGGAGTGGGGGTGCCGTTAGTCCAGTTGGGGTGGTGCCCACCCGGACTGTCGGTACCTCTGCCTCCATTATCTTCCCCTGCTCCATAAAAATCCAGAAGACAGGAGGTGGGGAACCCAGCCTGAACACAGCACAGCCCTATGCTAAGGCAGAAGGCAGAGTGTTTCTTCTGGTACCGGCCTATCTGGGTTGTCCTGGAACAAAGGCCGTTAAACGGTTGTTGTTGTTGTTGAGTTGACTGTAAACCCTAAAACATCCATCCATACATATCAATCTACAGACATGTAAAAACAGCACTACCCACCTCTTCAATAAAGAGCCAGGGATGTCCCGGACCACCAAGCAATGATGAACGCTTGAGACCATGTTCAAATACCGCTTTCAATGCAGGACACAACCTGGCGGCATTTTCAACAAACCGGTCTTACACACTCCAAGTGCACATGCACACAGTAAGGAAAGTACTGAAAATCAGTAAGTAAGAAATCTCCGCAAACAACAAAATATATGCTAATTGTTAAGAGTTGATGTAAGTTAGTTACATAAAACAATAATAGAGCATAACCTTTACCAATTTCCCAGATATTAACAACAAATTCCATGCCAAAACCATAAAGTGAGACCAATTTCCCAGACATTAACAACAAATTCCATGCTAAAACCATCTGTAAAGTGAGATCACTAAACAATGCTCATGTGGTCATGTAAGTACAGCCAAAAGTAAACCTTTTACATCATCTAGCCAGGAAAGGGAATTCTACAAGTCTGTGAGAAAACACTGAGGTATAAGAACAAAGACTGAAGTGACGTAGAAAGCTAGAAAAACGTACACGCCACGGACAATGTCAGTGATGGTCTCAGTAACACTGTCATCCCCAGCCGACGAGTAGCTCTTGCTGCGTTCATCCAGCAGTTCAACAAACTTAGCAGGAAACCAGCCACGCAGGCCATTCAGCTCACCAATCCAGCAGTGATCGTCTTTCTGAGACACGATCTGCAGCCACGTGTATTGCAAAACTAAAACTGTAGCATCAGTAAAAATAAGAGTAATGTCAACTAATGTGCACTGAACAGATTATACTACAGCTGTTGAGGAATTAAATTTTTTAATCGCACTGACACATGTGTAAATTTTTCTAATCGTGCATTAATGCACTTTTAATGCAAACTGCATTTGTGTACACTTGTCGTTCCTGTTGATGCAAATATATAAATGTAAGCTACTATTGTATGGGAGCTGGTATTAGTCTCATTAGTACATGTGGCTGACGCACGGACGGCCCACACTGACAGATGACGGTCTCACTTATTACAGCCCAGTCCACCACTTAGTAGGGCAACTAACTGCCTGGCACCCTGTGTCCTGGTATCCCAGTATATGTTAGCTAGCGCAGTTTGATTTTGCAAAGTTTGTAGTAATATTTTTTGAACTGTATGTCAGTGCATTAATTATTAACAGGCATTAATTTTTTTAGGCACAATTAATTCTTTAATGTATTAATGCATTTGTTAATGCATTAATTTATGAACGCATTAATTCGACAGCCCTAGATTAATTATACTGCTTCATTACAGGCATTCACATAAACGTGAACAATAAACCACTTGGACAGTCCTTACATGAAATGGAACAAAAATCAAATATGTGACCTCTTAACTGCAATTCTGACATCAAGACCAAGCATCACAACCCGTCAATTGTGCTATGAAAGCAGAAATTCTTATCACTATGTACGACAAAGCCAACTTGAAAGACTCTCATGGAAGACATTAACAGCTAATCCATCCAGTTAGAAACAACCAAAAATATCGGCAGTGAGGTAATGAATTCAGTACTTATAATATCAATGAACAAATGCATACCTAATGAACACAAAAGTTTCAGCTTAGCAACAAAACTGACATAATTACATAGACAAATACAAATAATGGTATACAGCAAAAATTCCAAAATCAACCAAAAAAAGAAAAATACAGTTGAAACAAGTGAATGCAGTCAGTAAGAAATAAACGAGAGAATGACAAAGAACAACAGCTTACGGTAATGATGTCATTTTTACGAAAGCCGAGCTCGTCGTCGTCATGTCTCTCAAAGTCAAGCAATGCCTTTGCTCGCCGCCGCCTGTTGCGAGCAATGTTGACATAATTATCAAGATCTCTTGCATGACTTTCCATTGAGTAGTCCGCCTGCACATTCTGCACCATAGCACACCATACTTTAACAAAATTCTCTACCTTATTGTAGACTGCTATATGCATTTCTTGTAATAATTAATTCCAAACTGTGTGCATTTGAAATAGGACATTCTCGACAACAATCACAAGACATTTTGTGTTCATTCAGTAAAAGTAATTCTGAAGTAATGACAGAAAAGGATTCACAGTCTGAACTGATACCATAGAAACTAAGTGTATGACAGACAGACAAAAAAACATTCTCATAGCAAACACCGTACCAAATTACGACACACAGCCAAAAATGGTCAATCAATGAATAAATAAATGGTTCTGTGTCATTCGTGGTGTCACACACAGGTATCAAAATCGTATGCTTGTCTGAAAAAAAACAAGAGAATATCTCACTGTGAACAGACAATGCAAAAGTACATACAACATGGTGGTTCTTTGGGTCGATAGACTGAAAGTGCCGAGCGACTTGTAGGATGGCTTCACGAAGGTCAACAAGGATTTCTGTCTGACGGACGTTCTTTGCCTTGTCTGAGTCAAACTCTTCACTGCCACCCCACAGCATTACCGATACCAGCGACTTGGACCGACGCAAATGTCTCTTTGTCACTTGCTAACAACCAATACAACATATGCATATTACAAAGAAAAGTAAGAAAGTGCAAGAATTTATATGCAGCACATCAAAACTGGAGTACTGAAAAAACTTGCTGAACATCAAGTTATATCTCTAAGTGTTGGTTGCACATAATAATGTTGCATTAAAATTTAGACATACAACTGGCAAAAGTAGCTTGCAAGAATCAGTCAAAAGCACATGTCAATATTTGTTGTATAAATGTATAGGCCTAAATAGACTATATATTGGCATGAAATGTACAGACAAAATAAAACTGATATAAGACTTAAGATTTCAATCGGTATGAGAACCTTCAGAATTACAGCAGTCAACGAGTTTTGGAAAGTTTTGATACATGTTAGAACTGCAGACCTGTTTTGGTAAATTTCTGGAGGCCTCTGGGTTGACAATAGTGCCGTGATCAGCCATGAGGTAAGCGAGGTGCTTGCGTCTTTGTGTGTCAATGACGACGTCTGTTAGTGACCCAGCTACCTGTGTTGACACCTGACGACATGCACACAGACTCACTAACAGCATGGCTCAGTGCTAAAATAAAAATGTAACGAGTATGATGTGACGATGTATCATCTATTATGCAGATTCGCTTCTGCTATCACTTGACATCCAATGACGTTTTTGATCCACCAGCTGATGACTCCCTATAGACAGTGCAAGTACATTTGCCCGATGGCTCTTCTCAGTGGCTGGCCTGTTAGTATGCACGAAACTATAACCAGTCTATATGAAAGACCCCAATCTCCCAGTAAAGGCAAACACTTCCAGACACACACATTGACAACATACAACTACGACACTGGCGGTGGAAGGTAGTCAAAAGTGAGGAGGCACAGACGAGCGAGGCCCGAAGGGCTGAGGCGGGGAGTGGGGTTCTTGCTAGCCCCCTCCCCACCAGCTAGGGGTCTGGGGGAGCGCTGCAAGCTCCCCCAGTGGGGTCCGGGGCGAAGCCCCGGCCGAAATCGATTTTTGTGTGTTCTTAATCCCACAGAAAGCATCTAGTACAACAATTTTTGGCCATAACAGGAACATTATGCCCTAGGATCATACGTTAAGTAAGTCATTTGGGTTATGGTCAGGATATTCAGTAATTCAACGCTTAACTTACAACTTATGCCCACCTGCTTAACATCAACAGCAACTTAGGCCTAACACACATGCATACACACCCAGAAGCATTAACGAACAGTAACAAACTCATATCGAAAATCTCTTTCTGTCTGATCACAAACCACGAACGTTGCAAACGGACAGACAGAGGGACTGATGCTGACAATTAGCGAGAGCGTAACATAGTTACGATCGGCTAAAAATCTTCACAGGGCCGAGTGGACAGGCGGACGGATAAATTGCAAAAAGTTGTGAAAAAGTTAAAAGACTTAGGCCTAAAACGTACCGATACTGTCTGTAGGCCTACTCTTAAATGACAAAATCGTCTGCCACAACCGCTTTGTGGGCGGACCACTCGACATGACAACGTAATGTATAAGCGACAATCAAAATAACCCATTAGGAAACCTTAACTCCGGTAGCAGACCGTAAGCAAAGCTCATTAGAAGCGCCTCATTGCAGCGCGTATTCGATGCGGCTAGCGCTAAAGTACTTTGGCGTCTTGTTTGTCGTTGCTTCTATAGCGATTTGTGTTTTTTTTTCTACGATAACTTTGAACTGAGGCGAATGGCACAAAAAGTTTATCGACAGTCGCCAGATGGCGACATAGAAAGGTTTTTAACTATTATCTTGGCTGTTTGTAGAATATTAGATAAGTTACACAGCTTTAGTAACATATTATGTACCTGTAGCATTTTTATTAAAATGTGAGCACAGATCTAATCTTTAGGCACATGTTACAGAGTATTTGTTATTTATCTACCTAAAACACCCGAATAAAGTATTTTTGCCATTATAACAAATGTCGACAGTCGGTACTTTCGTTACGGTCGGACTTTCCTTACGGGTCACTGGGTACTTTGTTACAGTCAAAATCTACACACTAGTCAGCAGGGCCAACCACATACAATACAAATAGTACGTGCGCACACTCGCGATCTTACTATGGCCGCAGCTGGTATTAATGACTAAATGTATAATTGCACGGCCACTTATAGCTAAATGATGTCATTATATGACGTTTTCATCATGTGACCACAACGGGTGCGTTAGGGTTGTGCGGATTCAACAATACAATAGTTTACGTTGCAATACATTAAACGAAAACAAAAGAGAAAGCAAAGCATAGTCCTATACTCAGATTTATCTTCGTGACCGCACTCTGAATAGGTGATAAGAAGAAATCTTGGTTATGACAGTGATTTGGCAAGAGTGCGTG
>Ga0126335_1000557_pt1 | contig 18205 bp, 15 predicted proteins | sample OlaspJWI45metaG_FD_108409 | JGI IMG/M metagenome (GOLD analysis project Ga0126335, IMG submission 108409) | Marine gutless worms symbiont microbial communities from Oahu, Hawaii - Olavius sp. 1 OAHU.JWI-45 metaG | ecosystem: Host-associated > Annelida > Digestive system > Unclassified | place... | reverse complement strand
TTCAGCAGATTCGGATTCAGCGTAGGTAAACGCCTCGAAAACTTTGACCGCATCGTCACCGATCGTCGTCAAGAACATTGCCAGCCTGGTGGTATCCGGTTTCTTGTCAGCGCCGATCGCGACGAGAAACCAACGAAATTTATTTTCGAATGACGTCCATTCGGCCTCGAGATTTGAACTATCGAGCCGTAACGGTGCTGGTGGACGAAAATATTCCATGTTGTTTCAGCAAACTTGATGACAAATCGCAAACGTTACTCGATCGATCGCGGTTAGAAACTGTTACGCGACTGTAGTTAATGAATGCATGACATTCAATACATAGAAACACACTGTGACAAAGAAGACAGCTGATGATGTGAGTAAGCCTTGCGCCGCTATTTGGCAGCGTGTGTGATGTTAGCGTGTGTTAACTGGGTATGCTATGTTATGTTCATATGATGATTTGTGTTATGCACTGCCCTGCGTGGTAGATATAGTGTAATGCAGCAGTCGCGCTGCAATACAAAATAATAAAACCATTATTATTATTGATATTATAAGATTTTGGTAGAAGATTTACTTATTTACTGCGTGTTGCTTACGCTGTTTTTGTTCTAACTTTGAACTTTTTCTGAGCTTTTGTTTTTTTACATATAATAGTACGCACGTTCTGGTATATCGTTTTATTTTTATATGTGTATATTTATTTCACAACATACGACAGATCGACAATGTCATAATTCAGTTGTTCGATCATTCCTTACTTCATTTAAGAAGTGCCAAGTATCTAGAGTACGGAAACCGGTACTGCAATTTTGGGCGCTCCTGCAGTTTCACTCTCACATGGAAAGTAGGCTACAGGTTTATGGTTAGTTTTAGACTTGGGTTTTAGAGTTAGGGTAGCCTATGTCATTGTTTACTATACTAGATCAACGGCATTTCGTATAGGGTTAGGGTGTGGTAAGCTTGGAGTGTATTCCATTTGAGGTAGTGAAAACCCCTCCAGGAAAGAATTTTAAAACGTCACATTGATGATAGCTCGCCTATGAAGGCCTTAGGTGGCAATGGATAATGGTTTGCAATACACCCACTGCTGGAAGGCCCCATTTTTAGCACTTACAAACGATAGCCAACGATGTTAGAAAGGCAGGAAAGGCTTAATTTTCTAACGGAAATGCAATCCAAAGTAACTACTAACTGCGACAACTCTAGCGGGACCCGTGTATAAAACATGGGTTTTTTTGGGTAGGTACATTCTTAAAAAATGATGAATTTAACGCACAGAAATTCCTCCAAAATGCTGTATAAGCAGCATATGTAACAGTGGTGCCACCTAGCGAATGGAGGAGAACTATTTAAGCGAATATTTTTCACACGAAAATATCAAGGAAAACGCACATAAATGCGTCTGTAAGCTGAATAAGCTGTAAAGAGAATGATGGCACCACCTAGCGAATTTATCTGAACTATTTATAGAGCAAAAAAGTGATGGAGAAAACGTTGGAAAAGGACGGAAAATTCGGTGGAAAATCCGATTGGACGAAGTTGAAGAAGAGGAAAATTTGGAGGAAAAATGCACAAAAATGCGTCCAATAGCTGAATAAGCAGCAATCAGAATGGTGGTGCCATGTATGGAATTTATGTAACTATTTATAGTGCCAAAAATGTGATGGAGACAACATTGAAGAAGGAATAAAAAATCGGTGGGAAAAACCCTGAAAAATATATTGATAAACTGAATAAGCAGCAAAGGGAACGATGGCGCCACCTAGCAAATTGATTTGAACTATTTTGTGTACCAAAAACAGTTGTGAAAAAAATTTCTAATGGAGACAATGTTAAAGAAGGTAAGAAATTCTGAGGAAAAAACACACAGAAATGCATCCATTAGCTGAATAAGCAGCAGACAGAATGATGGTGGCACGTAACGAATGTATGTGAACTATTTATAGCCCCCAAAATTTGATGGAAATAACGTTGAAGATGGACGAGAAATTAGGTGGGAAAACGCAAAAGAAATTCCGCCATAAACTGAATAAGCAGCAAAGAGAACGATGGCGCCACCTAATGAATTGATTTGAACTATTTTTACGGGAAAACAATCTGAGCGTCGGAAAATGGGGTACAGCTACTTTTTGAGACAAAAAGTTTAGTGTGTGCAAAAAGATCTGTGCCATCTAACGTCCACTTCCGCCTCACCTTTCTCCAATTCACCATCTGCAATCAACGTTACAATCACAAGTTACAACTACACAGCCTACAAGCTACAATGAACGAAGCGAACAAATGCACGAACGCAGGTAGTGAGATTCGAACCCACGAGCTCAGACTAGCAGACCATTGTCTAACCAACTGGGCTAGATTGAACCATGAAAACAGTGGCTCCGGGGTGCGTATTCATACGTGGAAGATGCTGACTGAACTTGAAGTGGAAAAGAACAGTATATTGCTTAACGTGTGCAAGCAATATTGACGATAGGCAGTTTATGTGCACAGTGAGAAATGGTATTAAAGAAGAAATAGTACAATTAGCGACATTCGCCAGATGGTAGCACAGTGCACAGGTTAATGGTTATCTAGATGTGTTATTGTCCATTTTCTACATAGAGAGCAGTGACTCCCACAGTGTGCAGCAAGATGGGGCTAGCCTTGGGCATGCCGTACACTGCTGCCACGCACAGAGAGCGGCCTTCAGTCAGCCCTGTGTGTAATAAGTGCAGCTTTAATCTACACTTCATACTGCAGTCAGCATAGGCATATGTCTGACAGACACAGATTCGCTGGATATCTGTTATTGATGATGAAGTCTGAAGAACATGCAAAAGGACTAATGTATAGTGAGCTTAAAACATATTGTTAAAGTGTGTAAAAATGCATGATTGTGCAGAATTATGAAAAATATAAAAGTGCACATTGTGACAAAAATGTGCTAACAATGCATCAGCCGAAATACAGTGTACAAGATTCTGCATCTCAATGTCGAGGCCTTTGACATCCCAAATTTGAAGCCTTGGGAGAGGAAGAAAGGGGGAGGGGACAGGAGGGAAAAAGTGAAAGGAACGAAAGGGGAGGGAGGGAAAGAGTAGGGAAGGAAGGAAAAGTAAAGGAGGGGGAAGGAAGGGAAATGTATGAGGGAAATAGAGGGGGAAGGAAAGAGAAGGGGAAGGGAATTAAAAGAAAGGGGAGCGGATGGGAATGTAAGGGGAAAGAGAAGGGTGTAGTTTATTTGCTTCACCCAACTTACAAGTTACAGTCAGTTCTGCTAATTGATACATCGCAGCATTTCATATTGCGATATCGTTTGATATTTAGGCCTGCAGGTTGCCAGCTTGCAGCACGGGGCAACATCAGTCAGTGTCTATAATCACCAGTCACTGGCCCAGTGGCCTGTTATCAACAGTATTAGCCTCTCCCCATCTCTTTCACGTGACCGACGTCCGATGTAGTATTAGGCATATGTCCTTGTCTCTATACCGCTGGCAGTTGCTATGGTATGTATTACTTGGAGAGCTGGCCACTAACAACACAGTTTTTATCAATTCTAGTGGACAATTGTAGGCCTACAAGTTGCTGAATGCAGGCTTCTACATGTCAAGATGGTACTAAAACTTTGCACTTATTATACTTCAGCCATGCAGGGGTGTAACTCAGCTGTCACTTTATAGCACCACCTTGCAGTGGTGATTTGTGTGGATCCTTAAATTTTGAGTCCGCATCAATTTACAATTTTCACCAAAGATCCATGAACACATCTGCAGCATTATGCAGTCTTAGGTCTGCAGATAGTTCACATCCACAGATGCAGTTCATTAGTCACAGGCCATGTACTTTATACTTGGTAAGTTATTAGTTATTACTTGAGAAACAGTGGCAAATAATGACCCTGTGATATACTGCTACTTGCTGTCAAAGCATCCAAATTAATCTTAGCTTTTCAAAGACGCTTAGCAATCATACAAAGATTAAATTCTCGCCAACGAATAATGGTTGCTGTCAGTCCATGGATCAGCAAAATTTGTCCATCTGCAGTCTGCCAGCCTGTTCTGTAGTCGTCGACGCTTGCATGACTGATGCAGACTGCCAGACAATTGAACGTAGGTGAGAAGTAACAAAGTTTTGCCGTTGTTGACGGCGGCAGAGATGTATGGGTGGTCATATTGTGTGGGGAGGGCAGCGGCTGCCACAGTGGCTGGTAGACATCTTTGTCGAATGCTGCGGCAGCATGTGCGTGTGTGTATGCTTCAGTGTTTCTGTGAATGCAATCTGTGCCAGTTGTGCGCGATATCGTACGGTATCTCTGGGCCATGATATAGTAAAGTGGACACATTCGCGATCAATATCGCAATATCATTTAATCGATATGAACACTAACAATACCTTTATTTTTGATTACACATTTCATGATTTCATGCAGTTTGCTAAACACATTGCTGTGATAGATGTTGTGGTATAGTGTTATGTCTTTATGCATGTATTCACAGAAATAATGGCTGACATGGAAAGTGCAGATTGGTTGCTGGATTTGTTACGTGATGTACAGTTGGAACAATTTTATGTTAAACTTCGTGACAATCTGCAAGTCACTCGGCAAGTAACTTTCAATTTTCTGTTTGTGTGAAATAGTTATATTTTGGCATCTTATAAATTATAGGTGGAATCACTGGCTTTTGACAATTATTTGTGTTCACCTTCAGCTTGAATGTTGCATTGCAGGTTGTCTCATTTTGATTATGTCAAATCAGAAGACTTGGAAAGAATTGGGATGGGAAAGCCAGCCATTAGGCGCTTAGTTGATGCAGTGAAGAAAAGAAACCGCAAGAAGAACCTTTTTGACAAGGTTATCTTCATGAGTCATTTTGAACTTGTTATACCAGAAGGTATAGTGTAGTATTTTGTGGCTGTATTTGCATATAAATTGTTTTTTATCTGGTAATTTAACACTTTTGAATTTTGGCAGTTTTGAAAGCAATTCAAACTTGATCTTGGCTTGATCTTTTGACAGTGTTTTGAAATTTGTCTGCAGTTACCAGTTTCTAGTTTTGCATTCACGCCTGTAAAGGCGAAAGACACAATGTGTAACTCGGTTGTGACGTCTGTCCTGTCCTTCTGCCTATCTGTAATAAGCCACGCCCCTGACGTCACAAGCTATTATTAGCTCAGGCCAAGCGGACGTAAAGCTTCCTGGTGACTGGCATCTAGTTCTGGTTTTATTCATTTATCAAGCCCTATAGCCGGCTCCAACAGACTGTGTCTATAGTAACCTAGATGATACCATACTCTTGCATAAAGTAGAGAATAAAGCTTGTGGGCTACTTCGTGTAAGGAATGCTGATATCAGTATGGAGATTTTATGTGTGTTTTTGACACAGCTTTCCCTTGGATCGTCATCTTCCAGAGAGAAACGAGGCACGTCAGAGCAGTCAGCTTCAGTGAAATCCGCATCAGACAAGGATAATGTTAATCAGAGTCTGACATGCCTCATTAATGAGAAGGATCTGTGCTTGTTTGGCAAGTTGGGTGACGGATCTTTTGGCGTTGTTCGCAAAGGTGATTGGACTACACCGTCTGGCTGCAAGGTGGGCATCTTTCAGATTTGTCTGATGCGTATAACTGCTGTGTTATTCATCTTTGTGTTGGATGCAGTGGGTTAGTAGTATACTATTTGATTCATAGTTGAGGAGTTGCAGTTTGATTCACAGCAATGTCGGCAAGGATGAGTTCTGGAATTGATGGTAGAATTGTGAATTATTATTATTTGTTACAAGCTATGTGCTATAACTCACATGTTGTTCTCTCTGTATAGGTTTCTATAGCAGTGAAGATTCTCAAGAATGAGGTGTTAAGTCAGCCAGGTGCTTTTGATGATTTTGTGAAAGAAGTAAATGCAATGCACATTCTTGATCATCCGCATCTGATTCGATTATACGGTGTTGTTTTGACTTCACCATTGATGATGGTGAGTGCGACTAGATTCATGTATTTTGAAGTGATTACTATTATTAGTTATTATCATTGTTATATACTATTCATTGAGTGTTTTGGATGGATGTGATGACAACATGCACTGAGTATGTGTGCTTTAAGTATGTTGTAGTAAAGATTCAATTGTAAGTACCATACAATGTTTGTGAAACTAAAAATGTTTGGGAAAATGAGTAAAATTAAGGTATTCACATTCTTTAAGCATTACGGCATGTTTAGCTGCTTTACAGTTTGGGTTATAATTGAAAAAAGTTGAATGTGTTATGAAACATCATTATCTGTCTGTTAATGTGTTTTGATCTTTAAATACAAATAGTTATCAAAACTGTGTCATTTGCTGGCTCTGTTTTGATTAAGTGACCACATGTGTAATCCAGTGATCGTGCTGCAATACAAATAAAACCATTATTCTTATTAGTTAACCAAGAACGTTTTGCTGATGAGTGTTAATTGTTAAATTTGTTGAAGGTAACCTTCATTTTGAAAAGTAGAAATTTTGTTTAATATTGTAGCATTGTCTGGGAAATGGCATAATGAATGGCATGAGTGTATTGATGACACAGGTGACTGAGCTGGCTCCACTTGGTGCTTTGATCGACCGACTTCGCCAGCCAGGGAATCGTTACTTAGTGACAACGCTGTGTGATCTGGCTCGGCAGATTGTGTCTGGTATGGCATATCTGGAGAGCAAACGTTTCATACACCGCGATCTGGCGGCCCGCAACATTCTTCTCTCATCGTCTGATTTTGTGAGAACTTTGAGAGTCGTTGTCAACAGTCAGTTGTTTGGTATTCCTATAACCAATTTGCAAGTGTCTGATAAGTAATCTAGTTACTATGAATACGTCTTGAGGTAACAACTGCTATTAATAATGTGACAATTTATAAGGTGCAGTATATTGACTGGCCATTGATTTTCTACATGGCTTGGCCTTTTCACAAAAATTTATTAGTGCTGAATTGTTTGAGACTTCACAGAGCCATTTAACTTCCAGTCACATTCAGTTTCTTGAAGTACACAAAGTTTAGATTTCTTTGTGATTGTATTAATGCAAAGGCCATTAAACGGTTGTTGTTGTTGTTGTTGTTGTATTAATACAACAGTTGAATTGCAGTGTGGTGGACCAGTTGGTCTTGTGCATTGTCTGTGCAGGTGAAAATTGGTGACTTTGGACTGATGCGAGCTTTACCAACACAGTCTGATCACTACGTAATGACTGAACAAAAGAAGGTTCCATTTGCGTGGTTGGTACTTGCTATTGCTGTGTTTTGAAAACAGACTGGAAATATTTGAAGTGATGTAGAAGTGCTGCTGCCGAAATATGTTGTATTTGCTGCCACTGAAACTTTTAATATGCATACTGAAGTTTGCAACAGCATGAGATGTATGAGGTTGTTAAAGACACTGCTGCTGATGTGTGTCTAGGTGTGCTCCAGAGAGCTTGAAATCTCGTCAGTTTTCTCATGCCAGTGACTGCTGGATGTTTGGAGTGACACTATGGGAAATGTTCAGTTATGGAGAGGAACCATGGTTAGATCTGAATGGCACACAGGTATATAGTTTTCTGTTAATTTTCATTGTTTTAATATAGAAAGCTGCATATGAATGCAGGTGGAATTGCTTTCTGAGTATGGTATAAAAGTATAACATTTCGTCTAAAGAACTTACTGAATTAATTTACTTTCCAGTGTGCTACTAGTGAAACTGACAGCTTCCTTCAGTCTGTCAGCCACTTTGTTGTTTCTGTCAGTGGTTACGTGTATTCAATTCAGTCAGTGTCTAATAGAAAAAAAAACATTTTTGATTCGGAAAAATTTTAAAGCACTATTGACTTAAGCAGACAAGTAATTGCATGGAGGTGGAACAGTGAGGATGCGGGTATTTCTCAGCCATTTTGATATGATGGTATAATGTAATTTATGATATGGCATGTGAAATTTGGCTGCAGATTCTGCAGAAGATTGACAGAGACAGCGAGCAGTTGAAACGTCCCAAAGACTGTCCAGCAGATGTCTATCAGCTGATGCAGCAGTGTTGGGCGCATCGGCCGCAGGATCGGCCTAACTTCTCTGCTTTGAAAGATTTTCTGCGAGAGGTAAAACTTTGTTATAGTGTCCAGTATTTGACATTTTTGACTTTGTAGTTTTAGCAGCAAGAGTAATACAAATAATGAAAACAATCACTGTTACTAGTGAGATGAATTGACTTAAGCAGCAATTTGCAACATGTTACAGAGCAGAAGAGGTAGCTTAGCTGTTGCCTATGATAGCAGTTCTTGTGGTAACAGTTGGCTCACTTTGGTGAATGAATAAATTGTCTGCTAATATGTGTGTAATACAGGTTCAGCCGAATGAGGTGAAGGCAACTAGTAAGTTCGATGAAGCAAATAAACTACAGATTGACGATGGGGACATGATAATTGTTATCGATGGACGGTGGGTCTCAGTTTGATGCTCGAGTCTTCGCAGTGAATAGAAAGTAGAAAGTGCTTCTTGGTAACTTACAGAAATGTGACATTTTGCTACCTGCAGGTGTCACTGATTACGCACTTTTCATGTAGCTTTTGGGCTGGTTGTTGTCTTGACTAGTTTTAGTGCCCAGGTTAGGAAGAGTTTCTGCATGTGTTTGTGTATTAATTCTGTTCTGTGTCATTACTAAAGCTCTTAAAGGTGATATGCAAAGGTATAATCACATAATTGATGTAAAATAGTTTCTAGCTGCTTACTGCATTATAAATGTGTCTGCATAATGAATTTTAATAAATTACACCTAAAAATGCTCAAAAATAGAAGTTTAATGGTCTTATTTAGTATAGTTATTTCTCGGCAATTTCCAGAGATCATCATCTGTTGATGTGCGATGGTTGTCAACGTTTATTTTTCCGGTTGCGGCAGAACGTTTTAGCACTCCACTGCAGTTGCCGGCTGAGCCCATCTTGTGTCAACTGTATGCAGTTGCAGTGGTTCTGCTGATATAACTTCATCGCTTGACATTACAAATATTTGTCTGAATTATAAATACTAACATTCACCTTTGACTATGATAAATACTGCTATACAGTCAACAGACAAGAATGTTTGGTTGTTTCTTGGTTTGCTGCCATCGACTTGCAAAATGTAGACAAATCTTTGTGCACTTACAAACATTTTTACGACAATTTGCTTATCGTTTTGATCTTCCTCGATATTCAAATGGTTTTGATTCTCATTAAAGACAGACGACAAGTGGTTTACTTTAGCAACCAAAAAACGTTGTATTTGATCTTTGAGTATTCCATTGCCAAGAGAAAAATGCTATAAAATAGCTACTCTGATACAGCAGAAGCTTTATATAATTACAAGATAAATACTCCTTTGTCATGAACTTGGGACCAGTAGTGAGTAATGCATGCCTGTCTGTCAACTGTACTTACAGGCCTGACTGCTATTGGTGGTTCGGTCAGAACAAACGAACTTGTGAATCTGGACAGTTTCCACGAGCACTTGTTGATCCTCAACGCAAAATCACAAGTACGTTGCATTGATTTGGCCGTGCCCATTAATCTTTATGGATTATATGCTATGTGTAACTGTTTTGGTCATAACAACAGATTTGAAATATTTGACATGATGTGAAAAGATGTGCAGAATACCACTGCTGCACAGTCTCTGCTGCTCTAAACATTTGTCCCAACCAGTAATGGATCTGCGTATCAGACCAAGAGCCACCTGGTTGTGGATTGTGGAGAGGGACCTCACATGGTCTGGCAGAGTGCTCAGAACTGCATTACCTGGAGCTGCATCGTGAGCATGGCCATGCTCCGTCAGGATGCACACCACTGAAGCGGAGGAAGAAGTAGCTGTTTTTACATACTTTTATGTATTTCTGTGTTGCATGTTGGGTTAATTTGTACACAAACACTGTTGCCGAATTTCAGATTTTTACATTGTAAAACTTAATCGTTCAGATGAATGTGGCTGTGATGACAATTTAAAACTTCTAAACATGTTACTGTGCTGTCAAAATGGAGTAAAGCTGAAGAAATTTGTGACTTGCAGTCATGCATGTAATTAATTTACATGCTCAGTGCTGTTAGAACGTTAAGTGCATCATTACTTGCTTACTATATTTTTTCTACTCAAGTCCTTTGTTGTCTTGCTAGGTGATGATATCAGCCGACCTCTGAAGCATAGTTTCATTCACACTGGACATGCAGATGCGACTGGTAAACTGTGGGGTGATCCTGGACAAATTGATGAGTGAGTATCTGGTGTATCATTTTGTCATTTTGATTTTTGTTTTTGTTAAGTATGAAAATTGTCATATTTTTTATTTTACACACGTTGTCTCCAGTCAACGGAAAGTGATTGTCTTCTAGCTTGTGTAGTAATTGCATACTGCATCTACATTTTGTTAATGGACATAACTGTATTTCATCTATATGCTGTTGGTCATGTTTACAGACAGTTGGTGTGATAGTGCTCTGTATGCAGATTTGCAAGCAATGTTTTGTTTGATGTGCTGTATTTGCTGAAGTAGTAAAATGCAGTCTTTGACAAGGCATATTCCGCTATTGCAAATAATTGTATCTTTTTCTGTATCTGTGTTTTGCAAACTGTAATGGTTATACCTTGTAATGTCATTGGCTGTCTAGAAAGTGTACTGTGTCGATATGCACTGTGTAGGGTCTATTTACGGAATCCATTGGATCCACCTGACATTTCAGGTTTTGGAAAAGACCAGCATACAGACTCGAACAAAAACAAACGTAAGTGCATTGTGTGCTGTTTGGGCATAACACTTAGCAGAGAAGTGTATACTTTGTGGTTTAGCATTGAACATGTATTTTGTGCTTGTTTTTCTTGGTTGTCACACCTGTTTAACTTATTCACAAATTATGCATGCATTACAGTATATTGACAGTTGTGTGTTGAGTGCATTTGACTGTTGAAGATGTTTCAAATCATAAAGTGTCTAATGTCTCCACGGTGAAGTAATTTAGTGACACTTCTCCATGATTGACTGACTGCATTGACTATTTCTTGCAGGTACTTTTCATTAACAGTTTCTGTGGTAAGAGGTTGTGGGTTTGACTGTTGGCGGGTTATGGCCATTCCTCTGTCATGTAATGACTGAAGACAAGTTGTTAACATACACGTACCTCTGTTACTGAGTATTATAATTTGGTATCATCTATGGCAGTGACACTTTGTGCCTGAGAAAGTTACCATGGGCTTGGTAGCTGCTGGTTTATGGCTAAGTTATCTGGGTTCTGACTGCCAGAAAACTGTGATCACATCTGGCCTCACACTTACAGAATGGATTTACCTTTACTATTTTCCATGCATTGTTATTGTCAGGTTCAATCATATATCGAAGTGCTCGTGGAACGAAATCAAAACACTTTGGCTATCACCAGTTGGACAAAGATCTCCCAGAACAATCAGCTCCCATGCAGCGCAGTGTGACGTCGGTTCATCCAAAGCGCCATGAGCGACGCCCGGATGGCATCAGTTTCCGTATGCACGGTCGCAGCAGCATATCCAGCCACAAGGTGGTGCCACTTGCTACAGAGAACAAACAAGAAGATCTGTTGATTAATTTCAATGATGACTGTAGTGCAGTTCCACAGGCCACCCCGATGCCAGCTGGTCATCAGCAGTCAGTCGCACAGAGCAGTGCAGATGTGCTGTCTTTGTTAGATAGCTCTATCGCTGACAAGTATCAGTGTTTGCCACCTGCACTTGGTGAAAAGGAGCGTGTTCCTTACGACCCTTTTGAGATCAGTGAGGATCTGAAGACTTATGCTTCACAGAACGTCGCTCCACTGCATGGCGACAGCACAGCACCCACTCAGCAGTACGATGTGTCTTCGTTGCACCATAGTTGGTCCAGCTTTGACTCCTTCAGTTCACAAGAAGCGAATGAAGCTAACGAGCTTGCAAGTCCAACTCCAGCATTCAGCCAGGATAGAGTTGCAAGCAAAGAATCCTTCATGTTAAGCACTGCTGGTCGAGCAAGCGCTGCAGGAGCAACTGATGCTGACACTAAGACAGGCGCCACCGGAATTGAAATAAATTCACTTACGTATGCTAATGTTCCACTGATGACCGGAGATGACAATGAAGGAAAACAGCAGACGTTAAACTACAGCAGCCAGCATTCGTATTCATACTCGGACTGTAGCAGACCATCCAGTAGGAGGAGAAGATGGCGTGATGATCGGCACAATCAGGTGGCATCTCGTGAAGTCGTCAGTGATGTGAATGCAAATTCAGTGGCGCCACGTCCTGTCAGCATCTGTGATTCTGCAGATAGGTTTAGTAATGTTATTTCTCAACTCTCACTCCGAAATACTTCTGCGAGTCAATCAGTTACTGCTATATCCTCGGCGGCTGGGCAAACACTAGTTGCTGACACTGGCTGGGATGGAACAAGTCTGTCTAGGAGTATGAAGGCTGCAAAAAAGAAAGTGCCAAACACTGGGTCAGTGTTTTACGATGATGTGGACAAAGATCATGAAGATGAGACTCGGCTAAAGTCTTGCCGAGATTGGAACAGTGACAACAGAACTCCCCCATTGCCACCAAGAGACTATGTGCATGAGGACAGAACACGTACATTCAAACACAGTGGTGGAATCTATGCAAATGTTGGTCAGAGAAATCCGGGTTTTGTTAGTTCAGATACTGCGGGTACACGGCAGCTGGCTGAAGTTCGTCCATTTGTACACACATCCTTTGATGTCTACCAAAATTACTCGGAGTTTTCTCAGAGTGCAGTGGACAATGCAGATCACTCGATGTATGCAAATATGACAGAACAGTCATCCATGCAGCGGGGGAGCTTTGCTGAAGCAACTGCACTTAGTGAAGTGGGTCAGTTTGGAGACGAATCTGGTCAGTCTGCCATCTACAGAATACGTCGTCGTGTGCCGGCAGCAACTTTGGAGGATTGTCAGGCAGCACTTATTAGTTGTTACAGTGATGTTGAGTCTGCTGTTAGACACCTGAAAGTGCAGCAGTTGACTCGGCTTGGCATTGCACCACACGAACGATGTCAGATGCTGCTTGAAGCATGCAACTGGAATCTGGAGTCAGCTGGGTCTGTTCTGCTGCATGAACTGAGTACAGGTTCACCTGTCTAATGTTGTCTTTCATATGGCTGATATCTCGCTTTTGTGGTCACTGAGTTTTACCTGCTTGCGATGCCCAGGTGGCTTATCTGTTGCTTTGTTTTATTTCAGTTGTACGTGTTTATTCATTGTTCCTATAAAGCTTCGTCGTTTTTCTGTTTTCAACCAGTTTATTCTGTGTGCTAAATGTGATAACCCTAAGACAGGTATATAATTCAGCTTAATTTGAACTGAGATTCCTTGCATATTTGAATGATAGTTGTTAAGAATTGTTTTTATCTTCTTTTCCTAGATAAGACAGCAACGTCAAAAAGATTTGGATGTGTTATGTAGCAAACATTTGCATTAGTTACGTTTTTCATTATTTGCATTTCTTGTGTGTTTGGTCTATATAATGTTATTTAGTTAAAAGAGACAGATGTGAGATTTGCATCCGTGTTTGCAACTGCAGTACTTTGTTATTGTTATAAAGTGCATTGCTTGTTTGTGGTGTGGTCAGCTGCTGTTTGTATTATACTGTGGACAGTTCTGTGTTTTTTCTTTACGGTAGCTTCATTGGCTATTGGCTGGTAGATGTGTACTCTACTTATTTTGATCTGCTAGTTGTTCCTAAGCATACAGTGTGCATATTACACAGTTCATATTATAACACAGTGGAGTGGTTTTGGTGGGATTGAAGGCTATCTCAGTGGCCGACTGGCTTCCTTCAGTGCTTTTACACTGTTGGTTGGGTCATCTGGCCTGTAAAAATCGTCCCCGAAATGACTTATAAAGTGTCGAGTGGGACGTTAAGCCTCTACTCATTACTCTGCTAATAAGTTTTGACTCATTTATGTGCGAAATATAATATGATATATACCTGTATGATATTAACGTATCTGTGTTCTGCTTTTACTTTGCTTATATGTTCTGTACATGAGTAGAGCTACAATAAGACTTCAGCATGCCAAGTGTCAAGAATCTGTGTAAAATTTTGGACAAGTTGTGGTGAGTGTTTTAATTGTAGAATAGAATATTTGTCAGTTGTTAATAACAAGTTTTTCTAGCAAGTATGCTGTAAATCCAAAATTTCAATCGGCCACATGCATTACTGTGTATCTCAATGTGTGCATTATTTTAGTAACAAACTTGCTGTGCAATAATGCTGTATTTGTCTTAGCCAACATTTATACTAGTAAATTGTATCGTGTTACTGCTGACGTTATTATTTTGTGACTGAATGTGTTCGGAGGTTTATAACATATACTTTTTAATGTCATTAGATCAGGGTTGTCCAACCTTTTGGACAAGGTTACAGATGAATTTTTAAAACTTAAGATCAGGAATGTCAGATTTGTTCAAAACACCACATCAGAAACTTTGTTCGATAATTATCTGGCATTGCATCTGCCTGCAAATATACAGAGTGGGCCATCAAAACCGTACCCTCAGATTATGCTGTTTTTCCTGTATCTGCACGTTTATCTGAACAAACAATATTGCATCTTAATCGGTATTTCTTTTTACATAAGATGAAACAAGAACCTGTTAAATGTGTTGAAATTTTATACAAAAATATTACGATATAATCGAAGCACCCCAGAAGCATTTTTCACAATGGTAAAATACATTAGCAATGACGTGTTTTGTTGGCAACATATTCTCGCAGTGCTCAGCCAGAGCTGAGAGATATCGCTCAGGTTTTTAATTTCTCTTGGACTTCTGCTAGACCCTGGGTTGCCTTCCTGACTGCATATCAGCTCATTTAGATGCTTGTGATTGTTCTATTCTTAGTCGGTTGGCCACTGTCAGTCTTCCATTCAATCGAGTTTGTCTTCTCAATCGTGCGCTGATCTTCAACAGAGCTGACAGCACACTTCTTGATTGAAAATTCGTTACAAATATGTTTTGTGCCCGGTCTCTAATGTTTCACTTTGGATTCATCGTTGTGTAATATAACGTCGCACTACTGGGTTCAGACTAGGGAACCATGACGTATGCCATAAAAATACAGTGTTTCCATCTGGTAACATTTGTCATGAGAACAGCTGTTTACAGCAGTATGTAGTATGTAGTGCCAAAGTGAGCAGTGATGAACTTCCAAGCATCGTGGTAGTAGTAGTAACTGTCTGATGTGACATATCAAACTGTAGAAACTCGACTTTTATGTTCACTGAAAGCTTTAGCAGTAGTTATAAGATCAGCGCAATATAGATTTTCCATTAGGTTCTACTTTTATGTCATTGTCATTGTCAGTTTTAAACCTTTCTGTGAAGTACCATGTTCCACTTTTTCAGCTGGGCTACATTCAAATGTTAAATTAAAGAACTGTGTAGAGTATAGACACAACCCGTTAATCACTTCATTAGAAAATACTGCTACTGAGGATACTCTGGACAGTGGTCTGTGAGTCGTGTTGGACACCCCTTCATTGGATACTACATGTGGTGTATTGTTATGCTTTGATATCATTACTGTTATGTATGCTATGCTTTGTTGGCAAGTCTTCCCAGGTATAGCTGGTACTCATTGTTACAGATTTGACTTTAATTCGGAATTTGTCTAAGTATGGACAGACCAAGCATCCACATATTTCTCGATTACTTCTGTCTCAAAGTTGTAAATGCTGGTTGTACAGTAATCAAATGCTATGTAGGTCATTCATTAGTTAACATTCCAATGTGTTACGTCATTGCTGCTCGGATCTCTCGGTCTGGATTCATATTTTATAATTTTAGGATGCTTGTTCATGTGTGTATTTTGCTATTATTTTTATGTGATCTGAAACAGGTTATAGTGAGTAATCAGTGTCACAACTGCAGTGGAGTACTATAATGACTTAGTGCATTAACATGTTTGTGTCTTCAGTCTCTAGCTTCAGTTATGTTGTGCTTGTTGCTGCAAAACGTGACATTCATTTTGTAATAGCATATGATGAGGTCACTGGACATAATGGTATTAATAAAATAATGCAGTTAGCACTAACTGCATTATTTTATTAATACCATTATGTAAGTCCAAAAACCAGAATTCCGTAAAAAAAATACTAGCAATTTTTACAATTACACACTGTGATATGTTTAACTACATACACAATGTATACACACATACCAGTATGCAATGAATGAAGTTGGCAACTCAGCAACTTTGCACAAAATACATTATACCATGACTATTAGAGCATCAGCACATTGCCTTGTTTCTAACACTAAAAGTACCTCACATTCACTTTATAACATGTCTAGAAAACAAAATGTGATTAAGCTTCATTCACATAATAGGCTCGCAGTGGTAAATGTAGCATAACCGTGATGGTGTTTGGGGTGGGTCCACTCCGACGTTATTTTTACACTGGAAGAGAGTGAAATAGAAGAGATATTCTACGGATGGGGTCTAACGGGTTTTGTTTTGAATTTGCGTTTGATAATTCGATGAATTATTTGATGAATGGGCATCAAATGTAAGTTCAGATGCATACAAACGTTGATAAACATTGGATTGCTATGTTATGAATTGTCGACAGGTCCGTGATGAATATTATCGATATGTTTGTGCTGCTCGGACTTCATGACCTCATCTGAAAGTGACGACAGTTATTGTTCGAATTATTGATTCAGAAACAATATATATTCGAAAGTGATCAACATGCTACCGGATCTTGCCGGCCTGACGTCGTTTTAGTTCCTTTTAGTTTGTTTCAGGGGTGGGCTTTGCGGTCAAACCGTCACCTACACCCAAGGACCTTAACTAGAGAAGTAACTGCTGTAACACTGTTACTGAAAGACAATAAACAGTTATAGACATTAATTATTTATAGATTTTACAATACTTGCACACATTATAGTGGCTTGAGCCGACTTTGGCCGACAACCTAGGTATAGGTAGCACACTACAGTAAACATGCATCTTTCATTTCTTTGTCTAACATGATACTAATTAGTAGCACCAACTACTGAGACAGACATCCACCATAACTACATAATCACAGAGTATAACTACGTACAGCTAGCACATATACACATTTGGCTGTTGTACAACCTATGTTCATCATGGGTCAGGAGTCTTCTTGTGCTGCCCTCACTAGTTGCACAGCCAATAATGTTAACACTGAAATTGCAAAGAAATGCACAAAGGAACAGACACAAGTAAAGAAAGTCAGAACTTAACAATTTACTTAAAATAACAAGATGCTACGGTAGCAACGTTCATTGTTAGCATTTTGTCAAACTGCCAATAAGCAGTGACGAACGTGAAGCTGCCATGTGATGAGTTGTGAGTGGTGTATCAGGACAACAACGGCCTTCGCTCACCAGGAGCACCTGTTTGCTCGTCAACTGGCCGCAGTCGCCGGAATGACAACACCAGTGGAATCTGCGTACATGACACAGTGCACGTTTTATAATAATACCAACAATATGCAGATATCTATCCTGCCTTAAAGTCGTAATTCGGAGGCAGTGGCAGGTCATCAATGGTGGGCACAGCTAACCTAAAAGTTAGCTTCAATAACCGATAATCCACTAACTCAGAACTTAGCTTCTCTAATACCAAACTGCTAGAGCACGTGAGAGCATCCTGAAGTCACGAGCTGATCACATCAAGTCAGAACTCGACGAAGTGGCCGGTGATGTTCGCGCCACCTGGCGAACAGCACAGAGACTGTTGCACAGCAGACACAAGGTCGTGTACGACGACACCCAGTGCGTGCAACTAGCTCGACATTCTGCCAATTCTTCGTCGACAAGATGAGACGCATCCGCGACAACATCTCGGCGGCACTGCAGTCATCAGTCCGTCGCACGTTCGCCGTCCGTCGGCACCACGGACCATAGCTGTCTTCATTCAAGCCATTGACTGCTGAGGAAGTCCGAAAGCTATTGTCCAGCATGCCGTCCAAGTCGTCACCACTCGATGTCCTGCCGTGCTCGTCACTGAAATCGTGCGCTCACGTGTTCACACCCGCCATTGCCAGACTCGCCAACCTGTCACTGCAGAGTGGAAAGTTTCCTGCCCGATACAGGAGAGCGCAGGTGCTTCCACTGCTGAAGAAGGCCGGGCTCGACAGTTCACAGCCAGCGAACTACAGGCCGATCTCAAACCTGCCGACCGTGTCCAAGGTCCTGGAGAGACTCGTGTTAGCACGCCTG
>Ga0126335_1000556_pt1 | contig 18217 bp, 10 predicted proteins | sample OlaspJWI45metaG_FD_108409 | JGI IMG/M metagenome (GOLD analysis project Ga0126335, IMG submission 108409) | Marine gutless worms symbiont microbial communities from Oahu, Hawaii - Olavius sp. 1 OAHU.JWI-45 metaG | ecosystem: Host-associated > Annelida > Digestive system > Unclassified | place... | reverse complement strand
TTATAGAACAATACATTCAATTTGTCTACTACTTACCTGTCGATTCTGCAGTGCACTAATTACTGTTGTGATATTATTATATTACTGCGTCGCGAATCGCGATAGTGGCGGTTTTACAGAAGCGGCCTCTGGTGATTGGAAATGACGCTATTAGTCAAAGTGAGTTTTGCTGATCTTAACTCTGTCAATCGTGACTAATTTTCAAAATGGAGACCAGCAAAAGACATCAAATACCGACGACGAACGCTTGTAAAAATTTCAGCTTCAGAGGCCTTCGGATAAAAAAATTTCATTACGCTAGACTTTCGTGACAGTACATTAACCTACGCGCAAGAATCGATTTTTAGCCTGACCAATCACAGCGCTATTGTTTGTGACAGTACTTCCGTCACTATTTCGTGTGACCGGCAAAAAATACAGACTATAGTCAGCAGCGGCAACGGCCAACTCAGTACGCGCACACGGGTGATTTTACTATGGGCTACGCCTTCGGCCTAAACGGGCTTGGCCAGGTATAAACTACAATGTACAGGGTGGGCCAAATTAAACGGGGCCACGCATTTCAGCTAATAACTTCAGAAATGCTGCTCGGCTTTTCACTATTTTTTGGCAGAAAACAAGACCATTTAATTCTTAACATTACAACATAATTTGCATACATTAATTTTGCAAAATAAAGTGGCGCCATTTGGTGAATGAAAAGCATGGTAATAAATAACGATCGGCCATCGTCTTTCGTTATGTTGATCAAAACTCTAAATAGTAAAAAAATCACAGTTAATTTAACAAATAACAACAATGACTGACATCATTGTGAGGTAGTTAATTACTACCATTACAAATGTCAAAAATTTGTTTTTTTTTGTGCGGTTTAATAAGGGCAGAGATTGTTTTCATAATCATTTTCATTCGCTAAATGGCGCCGCGGCATTTTCTTAAATTAATAGCTACAAATGACACATTATGATTAAGAAGTAACTGATGTTAAAGGTTGCCAAGAGTGGTTTAGATTTCATCAGTATATCTAGAGTTACAAGTTATTGAAATGTGTGGCCCCGTTTAATTGGCCCACCCTGTAGAGTAACATGTATGTAGATCTAACAACAGAACGGCGAAAAGATAGCCTATAGGTATTCTTCTACCCTTATGCATTAAACCAAAATTGCAACGTATTTCTGCAAATTTTATTTGTGCGATTTTTTGTCTTTTGTTGTAAGCGGTGCGGCTTACAATTTTATGTGAAGTTATTGAAGCACTTGCAACAACACGTTTGCCTTGGAAATTTGAGCAGCGAAAGTTTGCACTTTGCAGGAAATAGACAAGGCCAATTTATTTGGCCCAACCTACTTTCTTTAGGCTCAACGGGCAGTTGACTAAAATGTTATAAAACCGTTGCCGTGATTTGATACTCGTACTCCATTCAGGCATCTAACGTTAAGTGGTAGGCCTAACGGGTAATAAAAGTTGCAAATAATTCTATGTCTACGACTCTGGTCGGTACGAATTTCTCGAAAACACCACAGCAGTTTCAGGACATCGCGACAGCCAGACAGAAGGAAAGAATTGGACAGAATCGTGGACGATGACCGGGGGTTCGTCAAAAGATCGTGCACAAAAAGAGTTCAAAAATATCGACAACGTTGTTGGCTTGTTGTTCCCCATACAAGGAACGTTAAACAGAATTTAAAAAAAAAACAAAGAAAAGATAAGAGTTGAGTATACTGACGGTTCTGGTGTGTACATCGGTGCTGAAGAATGTCTTATATACTGAGTAGAATGGAAGACGCGGAACGCGAGACCTGCCAGGAAATCACGTGATGACAGAAGTCCGGCAACCGGCCGCAATGTAAACCCAGTACAGTCTGCATCCACAACATGACATACAACCTCACATACATTAACAACATTAGCTAAATGTGCGCTAGAATATAGTGTGACTGTGAACAAAAATGTAGATATTGGAGAATAAATATTGAACAAACTAACGTCTAAATTAACATACTAACAAGAAGCCAAAGTAATTTGGCAAAGGCCGCATCGACCCTCCTTTCTTTGCCGTATTAGGGAGATCAGGACCTTGCTTTTTGCACAGCGCAGCCGCGTGACAGACAGACAGACTGACTGACACACCTCGCTACGGGATCATCGATTGCAATAGGCCGCCTCGATTATAAAGCGATTAGCGGTTGCATCGAGGACGGCTTACCTTTGAGAAAGTTTGAAACGTCTTCAAGCTGCGGAATGTTGTCTACACGGAAGCCACAGTTGTCGACGAGCAGCGGCAACATGTAGTTGAACTCTTTGCAGGCATGAGTCGCATACAGCTTCGTCAGCTGGCGAAACACTGTTCCCCTAGATCACCAATGTACAGAGAGAGCCATATCCTCAGGAGTCACCACCCACTGTGTGTAAGGCACATGAACAATACCTATTTGATCCTGTAACTGTTTTTCCTTGGTTTGTAACTTGTGACACTCTAGTAGTCCTAGAAGTAGCCATAGTTATTTAGGCCACTATAAAATTATTATTACATTACATTACAATATTGAATATTCATAAAATTAACCCTATTAATAGAATTATATTTATAAAATGATCATTATCCGTACTTCGCTAGCCACTTTAGACTGGTATATAGGGCCTGTAGACTTTGTGCATGCACCTTAACTTCTACAAACCTATGTAGACTAAAAAGCGTGCGGAAAAATCGCCATGAAGCAAATGTTTTCGCTCAAACTGTGGCGTGAAATTACATTATCTCATACATTTCTAAAGCCATATACGATTTCTACGACAGTCATTTTGCCTTGTGGAAATGCAAATACAAGAACGTACCATGTAGCGATTTCTTCTGGCGTATACGAGATTCTCGGAAGTGCTTGTCCACTGCAATTAAAATTCAAATTCATTTTTAAAGTCATTCTACAGCCCAATATTATTTTACTATCATTATTAGCCCTCATCGAATGCCATCGATGATGTCACAGCGTGGGCGTCACTGTCAGTCAGTCTGTCTGTCTAGCAGTCTAGTTGTCACGCGGGCGACTATTCTTATTCATTCACCAGATAGTGCCACGGCGATGCTGCCATTACAACACAGCTGTAGTCGCTTGTTGTGTGTGTGACAATTTCAATCCAAATTTATTAACTTAATCACTTTTAGCTCCTTTTATTACAATTAATTCCAAATTCTGTAGACAGAATACGCTATCAGAGCACAGAAGAGACAAACAGCGACGTCTGTAGTAGCCTAACGGTGCCGTAACAGTACGCTAACTCACTGTTTGTAGTTGAATGCTATGTCGGCGAATTCCTTGCGTCGCGCTCGATAAACAGGATCCGTGAAACCCTCCACACAGAAAGACAGCAGTCGACAGATACTTCATAGTAGCGTTTTTTGTGATTTAATAACGCGTCACGTTCTTAAACGACCGAACGGGAAACGGGGAAAGTGAAGTGCTCTACTTGTACTTAGAGACAATGACCCGCCACATTTTATTTATTTTACTGGCAAACTAGAAATTATGCGGCTACTGCGCCGGCTGAGGCTGTCACGCACAGCCGGAACAGGCTGATCAATATATCCGGCTTTCGCTGCAGCGCGTAGCCGCAAGAAATTACACTTTGTATAGTCACATATCTGACAGTACGATTACAGGATCGCACGATTTGTGCGAATTCTTGCCGGAGTAAGACCATTATCCTGTTTTTCGCACGATCTACTGTTACGATCGCACGATCGTTTTGAAGCCAGATTCGATAGAACAATGTAGCTTACAGTCCAATACATATCTATACGGTTGTCAATGAAATATGCGTAGCTATAAAAACAATATGAAAGTTCACGTAGCTTCGCTGTCGCCCAAAAAAATAAACGATAAGAGGCAACGCGCACTAAAACGATCGTTTTTACGTCGACCTTACAGTGCGGTACTTGTCGCCAAAATACTGTACCAACACTATCCAGAAACCTGCAGTCTTGTCATCAGTTACTGTGTCCAGTGCGGAGCCTACATATGGTACATACCCGAGTTGTTATCTACGTGACTCGATAATTTTCAGCCATTCTCAAAAGCCAACGAACTTCTAAGAATTCGACTTTATAAATGCCTTGACATTGCACATGTCGTGTCGTGTTAGAATAAAACATCAGTGCAATAAACGTGCGAAATAAATCGAAAACGTTTACAAAAACGAGCTAACCCACACTGTTAAAATGATTCCTCTTATGTCTTTTTTGTTCTATTTTCTCGTTCAACGTCACACATGGAAACGGAATATAAAACAAAGTAGTGATGTAAAGCCTGTAAAACGAAAGATTTGCGCCATTTGTTTCAAAATATTCCTACAGCTGGTTACAAACCAGTAGTCGTCTAGGCTGGCGCCCTACTAAGTCTCATACGTCAGTCGAGGAGTGATAACTATTGCCTTGGCGCAGCGCCGATGGGGGAGACATTATAATGGGGATAGACATTCAGCGTGACACCCGGCTACTACGTCATGCAGCCAATACGTGACGTCATGTCATGCGGTTTAGCAACAGAAATTTGTCGCTGAAAAATGCTGCAGACAAACATACCCACAAGTGGGTCAGAAAGACTGAGAAGAAAAGTTGCTTCTCAGTATAGAGCGTCAGCCGATAATTATACTAGGCGAATTCATCGAGTCCATGGCACCACGCTTGACTACAGTGACGACATCGTGACTTATACGTGGACGCATCGCAAATGCAGCCACCAGATAGTTTACTGACCGGGTGATCAGCATCCAGCTCCGACCCGTAGCTAAGAATGTGGTTTGCAAAGCGGTCGAGTTCAGAAATGGTTCGTGGAAACCACGGCACTGCATGACATAGCATACAATTAAATCGAGTCAGTGCCGTTCGACACCAAAGAGCGGTAAAATCAAATCACCTCAAAAATATTAGGCCTCCACACCACCGTCCGTGCACCTATACTGCATCTATGGAAATTAAACTTCAAGCGCATGCTTAGCTTATTAGCTTAATCACAAAAAGATCAGACATTAAACACTAAAAAGTAAAAATACTTCAGTAAAGGCATAAAGGTAATAGCCATCAAGATGGACTAGCTCCAGTTCTAGGCGACGCTGCTTCTTGCACTACCTGTTTAATCTTCACTGTAAACGACTCTCACATTGCAACGAGTCATTAAACTTAAAAAAGTTGGGAGAATTTTCCTTTCTATGAGTAACAGCTGGTTTAATTTTAGGTCGAAAAGTTAAGGTTAACAAACCGTGCAAACAATATATAAATATAAGTAAGACATAAAACATGCACAACATACAGAAATTTACAGAAAAATGACAGATGTGCAATCCCTGCATGGGATCTTGACGGAGAAAATAGTAGAAAGTTGTCTGTGCTAGGCTACCCACCTGTGTCGGCGACAGCAGCGTCAGGGCCTCGTGTGAGCACAGTGACGTTGTCCGACAAAGATTTGAGGTCGTTGATAGCAACCTCTATCTGATCACTGGTATTACAGTCCACGTAGAAGTCATAATGTTCACTGTCCTGTTTCGACGGCCGTGACTCGATGTGGGTCAGGCTGATTTCGCGTTTCTGCGCAGAAAGTAACAAGCAGCCAAAGTAATTTGGCGAAGGCCGGATCGAATCCATGGAGAAAATCAGAACCCCTGTAGGTCCCCAAGTATCTTTACCACAAGTAGGACCTCGATCCGTTCAGCCGGTTTTGGGGAGCGAAGTCGCGTGAAGCCGCGTGACAGACAGACTCGCAGCCTGATAGACGCTGGGAAAATCGATCGCAATAGACCGCATCGATGTGGACTATTAACTGTTCAGTTATGGCAGTCTATGGTCGCACATCGAGACTCGACTGAGGCCCCGTCGAAGCAAGACAGTGAACATTGTGTTCTGCACGTAGTTGATTGCTGACCGTACCACGCCATCGACGTAGCACACTCGGTCATCGGGCATTCTCAGTCACCGGACCCACTATCTGGAACTTGCTTCCAGACCAACTCAGAGACTCCGGCTGCACTAAATCCACATTCAGACAATCACTGAAGACATTTTTCTTTAGCCATTAGTGTGTCCAGCGCATTAGAGGTGTTTACGATAATGCGCTGCATAAATCAGCATTTTACTAACTTACTGTACTTACATTAATAACGTAAAACCTCGGTTACAAGCCTGGTCCAGCACAGAGGCCGTGGATTTCACTTGATATGAAGTTTTAAGAGGAGGCGTAGCAGTTGCTTTAGGTGCAATACGCTTTCTTGACTTTTTTTAGCTTCTTTGAGATATACTACTGACTGTAAAATGCCTAAATTTTAGCTAAGCTTACCTTGAAGATGCGAAGTGCTTTTGCCAGGGCGCCGACTTCTTCCTTCACTGAAAACACCAGGCTCATATGTTTGTCGCCTTCCGTTGATACCTTTCTGTACGAAGGTGGTGAGTGCAGATTCTATACACATTAACCAACTGTTTATTACGCAGTGTCAACCTATACGTTGATTATTAGCGCTGGATTTTTCCTCGCGGTACGGTACCAAAATATAAGAACCAATGTATCATATTCATTTTATCCGTTATTTTATGTGGCACAAATATGCACGGTAATTAAATGCTATTACTCTGTGAGTTAGGAGTGAAATGCTGACGACTGTTGTCGACGTTTATAGTGCTGCAGCGTCGATATCAATTAACTTTAACCGCACAGAGATGTAAAACCAGCATTAATAAAATTTACGTAAACAGATCAACATTCAAACGAATCTACAAACAAAATCACCGAATGTCATTAGGGTATTTTCTAATAGAAATAAAAAATCTTACTGTGTTGTACTGTAGATGGCCGTTTGCATGATCGCTCGAGTTTTTAGTTGTGAAACCTGCGTCCATGATTTCTCGCCGTTTTGCGGTCGCTAACTGCGTCTTGGGCACTGACGGTCGGTGCGCTTTTATAAACGCCGAAGACTCACGTACTTTGTTCATCGACTTTGTACGGCTTACAACGTAGTGTTATCGTGCTGTCAATGGCATCGCCCATAGTGGCTGTTCTGCGGCATTTTATTAGTTTTGTCGGTGCATATTTGGCAACATTAAACGTACTATCGCAGCTGATCATTGAGATCATTGAGATCAACGTCCATGTACAGTGCTAGCTGTTTAATTGCTCATGACCGTTATAACGTAGTGTGTGGCTGTTTACTGTTTAACAGAGGCAACGGTCAAAAGCCTTCTCTTTGAAGGTCGCGACAATGACACTGCAGTTAATCTCATTGACCACTGAGTTGTAATTTTAACTCCTCATAGTGCATGTTGTGAGTGCCCGTTGAACTTGATCTTCCCTGCTTTGCTACGCAGTGGCATTAGAATTACATTACATTAGAGTTATTTAGAGTGGCCTAAAGTACCGGGTATAAATACTGCTAAACCACTACTATACACGGTGTGGAGAACTAAAATCCGAAAACAGTTAGGAAGGAAATGAACGGGAAAAGAGATAAGTTTGAGGCGATTTCGAAAAACAATCAGCGTTGAAGCTGAGGTGACGTCGGGCGACAGACTGTTCCAGAGGCGGCTTCCGGCAACCGGAAACGCACGATCACCAACAGTGGACAGCCGTGTACGTCGGATCGCTCTTCGAGGACGACGACGACCGGAGACGGCGACTGTTGGAAACGGCGAGCTCTGGATGTAGTCGGAAAGATACCGTGGCTCCAGGCCGTGGTGGCATCGGTAAATGAACTGAGCACAGCTAACTTAAAATCGATGCGTTCCGGAGACGGCAGCCAGTGGAGGTCTCGCAGCATTGGTGTGACGTGCTCATACCGAGAAGATCGATGTATCATTCTGCTGGCGGCATTGAAAACCGACTGAAGTCGACTGAGCTACAAGACATATATCAGACCACATATGGAATTTTGCATCCAAGCCTGGTCACCACATTTTGTCAAAGACATCTACGTCTTGGAAAGAGTTCAAAAAGCGGCAACAAATCTGGTACCAATGTTGCGGAAGTATAGTTATGCCACTAGACTGCAAATGATAGGCATCACCTCGATGGAAGAAAGAAGACTTAGAGGGGACATGATCGAGGTATACAAACTATTGACAGGAAAAGAGCAGATTGATCACAGGCAGTTCTTCAACTCTGCAGACATACAGTATGACCTCAGAGGACACGAGAAGAAACTGGCGAAGGACAGATCCAGATTGGATTCAAGGAAATTCTTCTTTAGTCAAAGAGTGGTCAATGGATGGAACAGTCTTTCGGCAAAAGTCGTCAACTCAGAATCAGTTAACAGCTTCAAGAACGCCTACGACCGCTATACTACTGCACAGATATGGACAGCAAAAGCTGATCAGCTGCCGGTCCCTCAACCTACAATTACAAGTACAAGACGCAGGAAGTCCTGCAAGTGTTGCGTTGCAGTAGCCGAGACGTGGCATAACCAGCGACACTACCAGTGAATGGAACACAGAATCGGACACTGAGCGTCTGATGCTGCGGAGCTGTCGTAGCACAGCGAAACATCTGGACACCGTACGCGACACATGAGACCGCATAGCGACATCGCTGTCGATGAGAACTCCAAGGTCACGAACAGTTGTCGAGGACAGCACGTGGTTCACTCCGACACGAATAGCAACAGACGGCAGATGGTTCTGCTGACGACTGGTCGAACACAAGAGGAGTTCTGTTTTCGCAGTTTTCAGCACAACTTCAGCTGTAAGCGATTCGACCGCATCCAGACAGACACTTCGTCCAGGCAAGCTGATAGGGTGGACTGAAGCTGGTTGGCAGACCCAGGGCGAGAAGAACCATGTATCTGCGTATCGTCGGCATATATAGATGAGGGTTAAGACCATATTCCTCAATGAGATCGATCAAGTCAGGACTACATGTTCAAAATGTGCGACTTTTATGCAACGTATGGGGCAACGCAAGAGTTTCGATCTCGGTATGTATTATTGTTATGACACATATGACATATGAACAGCGACTGCAGCTATTGAACATTACAACATTGGAAAAAAGGCAAAGAGGTCATTTAATGTTTAATCGATGTGTATGAAATTCTGACTGGCAAGGAAGATATATACTCAATGCGCTTGTTTCAGTTTGCTTCCCGGGACATGAATTTACCTAGTCACCATCTGAAATTGCATAAGAAACAGTAGGCCTACCGTCTCGACATTAGAAAAATACTACTTCTCGCAAAGAATCATCAGTCTGTGCCATCTGTGGAACTCATTGCCAAACAGTTCAAAAACTCCTACTGTCAACAGTTTCAAGAAACGTCTCGATGACGACATGGCAGAAATGGACTGTGCTTCATGTATCCATCATCACCAAGTACAAGCAAGCAGAGCCGTCAATTAAGTAAGTACACAAGTATGATGGATTGATGGTTCATGTCGAGGCCATGGTCGAGGCTGGTAATTAGTCGGATCTGACTTACTTTCATGTTCCGGTTTCTGTTTTCGATGATCGATTGTAAACAAAACATGGCAAATAGGTTGCCGTTGTGATTATTTTGTTAATGTATTAACGTTAACATATGAGCTTCATTTTGCTCGATCTGCTGACTAAGATGAACATGTACAAATCAGCCACCAGTGCACTGTCGTCGCTTTCGGTTTGCGGCCACAGAGGTTAACATTGCATGGAATTTACGTGAAAACCGTGACCTTGCTTACACATGTGGGGCTGCCGCGAGTACTCGAGTACTCGAACCGAAGAACTACTCGAGGGCAATGGTTTGCAATAGGTCCGGTGGTAGAAACCGCGGGACGAGTGGAGAGTAAGGGACCAAGCAGAATTTGGTTATATAGACGATTTTATGATACAGTAATAGCAAGCTAACCTCAGAAAAGCATATACACGCTACCATTAATTAAGAAATTTCTGGGGAGGGGGCTTGACAAAAATACAGCAAAATACCAAGTGAACGTCATCGTAAACAAACTGAATAACCGTTACTCGTCGAGTACTTATGTACTCAGTAAGATACTCGATCGAGTATGCGAGTAGCAAACTACTCGATAGCAGCAGCCCTATACACTTGCAATAGCTCACAAATCACAACTAATAACTGACCACTCTTGCATTTTCACTTCCTCGCATAGAAATGCTATACTGAACCACTCCAAACTTACCACACACCACTATCTTGAGTGATGTTGAATCGAAAAAAATGCAAATAAATCGCTTTTACAATGACTAATATACGAAATTGCACCAAATCCAGAAAATTCCAATAATCAATTCCAAGTAACCGTATTTGGTGAAAACTGAATGTGAATGTGGGTCAGGTGTAGGGTTTAGGGTTAGCATCAGATTTAGAGTTTAAGGTTAGAGTCAGGTATAGGTCAGGGCCAGTTTTAGATTTAGGGTTCAGGTTAGGGTAAGTTTTAGGCATAGGGTTTAGGGTCAGGAGGGTTAGGTGTAGGGTTAGGGTCAGGCTTACAATTATGGTTTAAGGTGGGGCGTTAATAAATTATAACAGTAATGAAAACGTTCGGAACACTTCGTTTATGAAGCAATTTCGAATATTGCATGCACTGAACATCACTTCAACACATTACATTATTCATATTCAGTGCTCAGTAGTGCACGATTGTTGACACTTCCTGTGTCGACAGTACTAATTTACAATTTTAACTTGTAAAAGCTTTTATTTGCATGTTTTATTCGATTCAACATGAATATGTAGTCGTATATATGGTGTGTGGTAAGTTTGGAGTGGTTTGGAATAGGACTTCCAGGTGAGGTAGTGAAAATGCAAGAACACCAAAGAAGCCAAGATTCAAGAATTGCCGTTTGCGAAAAGGTGTGAATATCTTGACAAAAGTGCTAATGTATGCAAACACATTTCAATAAAGCACACTTGTTTTGTGGGTGTAACAGTAAGCTTTTACTTTTTCACTTAAAATGACTAATGTCAAAAATGTGTGTCAATATTTCAGAGTTAACTTTACCTGGGGCGTTTTGCATGGACAACAATCCAAATATAATTGATGTTTCAGACTGTCCCAAAAAAACTTGTAGCATTTCCTGATTGTGAGCATTGAGCAGCTCTTGTCGCAATGCATTCCCTAGGACCCTAGTGTTAGTAACTAAATCAACTAGCAGTACACTAGGGAAACTTAACATATCTGTTACCTAATGATTGTATGTGCAACATGTAGCATCACAAAATTATGTAAAATAATGATATTATGTTGCGATTCTGTAGCATTTTCCAACCATATTCCACAGCATGTTTGCCACTGGAAACTGTTGTCACAACTTGGTAGATTTCGTCATCGAAGTCATGTTGCATGGTCTTGCAGTCAGTCAGACACTCCACCTGTCAGACTACGTGATGTTTTACTGACTTACAGATCTGGTTCATCCTTTGGCATGTTCACAGACCAGAGACGATGCTACACTGTCCAATCTGTTAAACGTACGAAGGAAACTCATTCTGGTAACAGTAGGAAATTTTCTCGGCCATGTGCTGCCAGCAAACCCAGTGATTCAATGAATGAGTCAAAAAGTGTTTGTGATGCAAAAACACATTCAACTGATGGTATTCCTGCAACATCTTCAGCTCAGCAACTGCAACAGCATTCAGATAAATCCAGTGGCATTAAGCAGACAGTGGGGGATTCAGACAAGGTAGTTTCACAGATGGCAACATCGGAGAAAGTGGGACTTGTGCAGCGATTTCGCATGATGTATAAGCAGTATGGAGTTGTGTTGGTGTGTGTACATGCTGTCACTACTTCAGTCTGGCTCAGCTTGTTCTACACTGCCACTGTCAGGTATTATGTATAGAAATAACAGATGTTTGGTAAACATAAGTAAATGTCAATGCAAAGTTTCTTGTTAATATTATCTTTTCTTTTTTGTATCATCTGATTTTCAGTTTATAAGTTGGCTTGCAGTTTAACTGCCACATTTACGATGCTTGCTGTATAAAAGACTGCTTTAATCAGTAGGTAATATGTTACGTGAGATGGTAAAATACCGGTGTAGTGCTTTCGTGTACTAATGCGCTCATTTACTTTAGTAGGTAAACTGTAGTTTTTGATTTATAGCCTGGCACTTGAACTGTTGCACAGTTGTATTGTTATCGCAGTATGTTGCTGACTCAGCATATTAAGAGTCTTAGAGTGTATACACTATACAATATATAGTGAGCAAGTGGTAAATATTTTGTAGTTTTTGTGACTGACCTGTTGGTTTTTGTGTGCTAGTGGTGTCGATGTGGTGCCGCTGCTGCGATGGCTGGGTGCCTCAGATACCGTGGTATCACCATTTTTTGTCCCTGGTGTTGGTAAGGCAGCTGTCATATACCTGATGTACAAGCTAGCCAGTCCAGCACGTTATGCAGTCACGATTGCCGGCACTCAGCTTGCTGTGCATTTTCTGCGTCGCCGTGGCTACCTCAAAGTCCCAGAAACACATTCTGGCAAACCAGAGTCCTTGCGATCGATTGTGTCAGATGGCAGAGCTAAAGTTAAGGACAGAATGGAAGATTTACATGGTGACATGCAAGAGCTAAAAGGCAGAGTTGGACAAATTCGTTCATCATCTCGGCAGGAAAAGCTGTAAAATGTAGCACTTCAATCTCATGGTTAGAGTTGCTGCATTGTTTTGATGCTAAAATGACTCACTGATGTGTGTACCATTTCACTGGTAACTGTTTGAATGCAGTAGCTAACTTTTGAAATGATCTTGAGAATCAGTAAATAAAGAAGTTTGCATTTATACAGGGAGGCCAAAAAAGTAAGCCCCTACTGCATCATCAATAAATTGTCGTAAAACCTGCCAACGAAGCTAATTTTTCGTTAAATTGGAAGCCAAACAAGCACTGTAATATTACAAGTTGATATGAAGTATTCTGTGTATGACATAATGTGCTACCAAAGTTAATGTAGTGACGCTACAATAGGCCTATCATCAGCGAGAAAGTCAGTCAACATTACGATGGAACTTCTTGCAATCCCGTTGACTTTTGTGCATGCCAGGAGAATTTTCTTGACTGTAAATGAGCTCTTCTTCCTTTGTGATGTTGACTGACTGAGGTTCTTGCCGACCTGGGACGTCCATTGCCAACTTTTTTATCAGTATTCCCAGTTGTATCAGTTCATCTTAACAAGCTATCAGGTCCACTTCTAGACCAATCTTTAGATGGAAATTCATTTAACAGTAAGCCCCTAGTGTAACAGTAAGTGTTTGTTGATTTCTTTGAGCCCCATTGTTCTCTTTTCTCGAGTTTTCAATCAAGATTTTATCATTTACACTTGCCCGTATTGCAGGGTAAGTGTATCACTACATTAACTGATGTCATATGTACAATAAAACATGAATCAGAGTGTTATTCATAGGACAGAAATTGGATTTAGACAGAAAGTAGATTCTGTCTGTGTGAGCTGATTGGACTGCCTTGACCGCTGAAGTTAAACTGAAAACGTGAAATTGTAATTGTGTTTATTGACCTAAAAGTGGAAACTGTTGCTGCAGTCAAGGAAATGATTTACGTGACAGTTTAAATTTAAAAAGAAATTCAGACGTCTTATTTTATGACTAATTTGCATTAAAATTGTTTTATGCTGTTTATTGTTGTGTTTTCTCATCTGTCTTGCAGTTAGTGGAGCAGATTTCAGTATCTTTGTTAATTTTGATCATTATAATTTTTACTTTTTTGTTTGGTTATTGTACAATTTTCTCATCTGTTGTCGATAAACATTGGCCATCATTTACAGTGTGACATTTAGCATTATTTCAGTGCATGTGTGTGACTTAGTGAACAGTGTAGTAGGCAAGGCTAGTTTCTTGCATATTAACTTTGTTTTGCGAGTTAATCCTAATATACAATTTAACAACATACTTTTTACGTAGTATTACATGATGTAGTATTGGTATGTTTTATACTGCGGATTTTTGCAGTAAACATCACTGTTCTGAATGAATTTCATGAACTGTTGCGTGAACTGATTGACGATGCTGTAATTAAAGTACTTGTTCCAGAATTTACTGCTTTGTGATATCGGAGTAATTCTCATTAATTGTGCATAATTTGTGAGAAAAAAGGATGAATTCATTTTGTGTTCATTCCAGTTAGAAGATGGCTGTGTTTTCACTGTTATGTTATTTTCATGTAGAACTCAACTGCATTGATAAAATTATGCAAAGAGTAACAATTTGTAGATCTGTGCTCTTTTCATTTATGTACTCTAATTGCATTTATTCATTAAGATAGCTTTTGGGCAGTATTAGTTGACATCATGAGTACTCGTTAGTCGTTATAGACTTAATTCTGTTATGTTAAAACTTACAGCAAGATATACAAACTGAAAACAAAATGCAATCGCCGATCACGTTCAATGCGAACCGGCAGAAAAGGCTAGCCCGCAGCAAATTTGCATAATCCGGCACAAATAGCCAACTTTCTTTGTACAGGTAGCACCAAAAAAAAATATGGCGATTTGCAGAAATTGGCACTAGTTGTCACTTTGCTATGCCACCGCTAGGGGGCGCAGCTGAATACTTTAATATAGGTGCACAACAACATTCCTTGCCTACAGCGTTTATTTAACTGCAGTTTCAATAAGTGCTGACAAATTTCAATAATGATTGCTGCATGGTGTTCTGAGAATCTGCAGATTATATTGTTCATTGGGTATGTATAGTTGTGGTTTCATTTATCTTGTTTATCGTAGACTGAATCATTTCATGTATATTTTGATATTCAGCCCATCACTACGAAAGTACCATTAAATTGTCAAAATACTTGAGTTTTCAAGTAGTAAAATTGCTTTCTTTGCGCAGCACTATACCTAATTACGTGACTTTTGGATTAAGTATTCTATAATTCTGATTTTGTTTATTTCTGATGTCATAGATTTCTGATTATTTGCAGTAGCTTATACACTGAGAAGACATTTATATACATCAGCACAATGAGCGACCCGCAGATGCAGAAGTTTTTGGAGGCGGAGACGCAGCGACAACGCTTTCAACAGCTCGTGCACTCCCTGACGGCCGACTGCTGGGACACGTGCGTTACTGGAGCACCGTCCGCCAAAATGGACCGACGCACGGAAACATGCATTGTCAACTGCGTCGAACGCTTTATCGACACGAGCAACTACATCGTCAACCGGCTAGAGAAGGAAGGCGAGGCACACATTGCAAAGGACAACTTTAAGTGGCAGTAACGACAGATTTTGTTCATTGACATGTGTATCAATATGGTCCGCACTGATATCGTTTTCAGGCCAGTTCAGTTAAACGATGCTGCATGTTACTAGTGTTACAGTTCATCGTACTGTTGCTAACCTATTGTTAAGTTTCTGAGCATTGCATTATATTATGCTTTTAACTGCGTAAAGTTTGTGATGATGCTGTGAAACTTCAGTAAACAAAATTCTACTTCTGATACAGCTGTCTGGTTGTATCTATGATTTTATGTTATCATTGGCTGTGTTGTATTTACTTTTTGTACCTGTGAATGCAAGACCATGCTGACTGTATTATGGTGATAGGTCAGCATGTCAGTTAAAGCAACTCCGACAATTTTCATGAGAACTGTTAGAGAAATTCAAACTGCTGACTGACAGCTGACATTCAGTGTTTTCAGGATGTTTGCAATTGGAGATTTTTAATAGCAGTTAATGTAGCAATTAGTGTATTTGTTTAATTAGTGTTGTGAACAGCCTGCAAAGACTCTTATAATTTGAATGCACAAATGGAAAACAATAAACACCAGGGATGAAGTCTCGGTTTCGAGACGGCCTCGAGACTTGATTTTGATTGTCTCTGTCTCGTCTCGGGAAAATCTGGCAAGGTCTCGTCTCGAACAAAATTTCAAACATCTCCACGTCAAACGTCTCGGTCTCGTCTTGAAGCCAAAAATGAACGTCTCGTCTCGGTCTCGAGCGCTAAGGCCTCGTTTACAAGCTAATGCTAAGCTGTAACAGTTGCCAATACTGAACTGTTTGGATTATAACGAAGGAAACACAGCATAATTTGTACCAGTTCGAAGCCTTAAGCTTAACAGAGTGTGCCGTTTGTAACGTCTCGAAAAACGTCTTGGTCTTGGTCTCGTCTTGAAGCCAAAAATGAACGTCTCGGTCTCGGGTAAAATTGGAAAGGTCTCGCCTCGGTCTCGTCTCGAACAAACTTTCAAACGTCTCGTCTCGGTCTCAAAAGAAAAGGTCTCGTTTGCATCCCTAGTAAACACATCGTTATGTTGAAAAGTAACATTCTGTTTGCCAAATGGGCATAAAGTGTTAATGTTTGGATGTTAGAAATATTCATCCATACAATCTCACACATGCCATATAGGCGCATATTTTTGCACACAGATGAAGGAATACAATCCTATGCCGTTGTTCATATGTTATCACTCAGAGCAACAATGTGACAATAAATACGTGTAATTTAAGACTCATACAATTGTGCAAATGAGTATATATTCTTTACGCATTGTGTTTTGTCTACATTTTCTTACATTGAAAATTCTTTTGATTACAAATCTATTAAAAGAAATTGCAGTCTAAGACAACCATGTTATCTCATATTTTTCTTACATTGATCACGTTTTGCACTAAAGCTGCCTATACCGTGTAGCATAGTTTATTTAGTTCCACTTAATAAATTTGGCCGTTGTGACCAGAATAATTCATTCATATCGATGTGTAATGCAGTCAATATTCTGTATGCCTTGGAAGTACTGGAATGTTGTGGCTGATCTGAGTCCGTAGAACCATCTCCAGCTTCACTCATATTGCTTGATGACATCTTCTCACATGCTTGTTTGTCCGTCTACAAAATTAAAGGCATAGCATCTCTTTTAATCTGCTCGGGATAACTTCAAAAGCCTGTAACTCTGACAATAAACACAAATGCACCCCATCTTGCTCTTATCAGCTGTTCTCAAAAGAGTGAAGCTTCAAGCTTGTAGCAAATACAATATCTGTAAACTGACATCGCAACACAAGAACACTAATAATGAATAATGATAAAACTGGCATACAAAATACTAGAAATAAGGAGATTCTGTAATGTTGTAAAATATTGCTTACTGTATCCCAAACAACAACTGTGCCTTTTCGGTACATTGGAGGTAAATTGTTGTAATTGGTGTTGAACTGCGAAAAGAGAAGTTCATTTTTGTCACCTTTACTCAATGTCTGTAAAGCAAGCACATCATGATAACACAGATTTAGACAGGTACATATTAACAAAAAGAAAACATAACAACTTAAATAGTTACATCCGGCAAACAGTGTTATTCCCGTAAGCCAGTAAAACGTATAATTATAATTGAAACTGCAAATGCAAAGCGGTCTTACTTTCCAACCCCAACCACATACAAATGAAAGATTCCTGACAACTAACTTACATTGATGCGTTGTTGGGCCTCAGATGTGGTCAATCCTTTTGATTGAACGAGCTTCCAGATGCAAGTATTGTTAAGGTTATTTATGTGGCCTATATGTGCACAGACACAGCATATTTCCAGCTAGTAAGGTAAAAGATTAATTAACACAATGACGACACAAGACTATAATACTAAGACTAAATGGGGTATATCTAAGAACCTGTATGATCAACTGGTGATAGCACCTGATTACAGGCTGTCGTGTCCGAATGAGACGCCCAGATGTTATTATGTATTCTAGTCAAACATGTAACAGGTTGAGCCTTTCAATGTGAAGTCAAACACGACAAATGAACATTGTTAGTACAATGACGACAGATGTGTGCATATTTTGAACCACATCCACATAGTTTAGGTCTTACTTTGACGAAAGTACAGAACTCACAGTCCTCTTGCCTCCAGCTCAGGTAATCATGTATTTCCTGTACCAGTGGATATGGAGTTGCTCGGGCATCAAATGATGGTGCATCAGAAACCTTTAACTCGATGCCTCTGAAGTAACTTGGCCAGTTGAGCACATAAGCAGAAGTAAACAGACTCGGCACGATTGAGATCAGTTTGCTAAAACAATTCCATGTCAGACTATATACATATACTCCAAATAAAACATTTATTACTTTGGACAATTTTAACAGCTGAAACAAACAACCTCTGCTTTTTTACTTGAGCTGCAAGTACACTGGTGTATCATATTTAGTTCTGGTCAAAAAAGAGCAAAGACAGCACCTTTAACTAACCTGCCTGCCCAGTCGCACCCCCCAGCCACACCCTTACTACCAACCTTCCCCAC
>Ga0126335_1000555_pt1 | contig 18226 bp, 16 predicted proteins | sample OlaspJWI45metaG_FD_108409 | JGI IMG/M metagenome (GOLD analysis project Ga0126335, IMG submission 108409) | Marine gutless worms symbiont microbial communities from Oahu, Hawaii - Olavius sp. 1 OAHU.JWI-45 metaG | ecosystem: Host-associated > Annelida > Digestive system > Unclassified | place... | reverse complement strand
TACTGCTTGGTGGACAGAGGCACGTGCATGTAAACAACTTGCCCAAGGTTGTTACGTGGTAGCGCATAGACCGGGGATCGAACCCGCGACCTTCCGATCACGAAGCCGACGCCCTACCACTGAACCACCACGCCACACGTGTGGAATGATGAGACTGGCTGGTCCTCCTGGCTTAACACCAACTACTCTACTGCCGACACATTTCCTTCCGTACGCGCTATCTTCGGTCTGCCTCTGCCACGCTTTCGGTCGGTGCTCTCGGGTTTCCTTCAGTTTCTTCAGCAGTGTATCAAGCCTGGCTTTCGTCCAGTTTTTCACAGGAAATTCTGCTAATAACCTTCGTGAACCGTACCTTTAAACAAGTGTAAATTTTTTTATCAGTACTTTGTCCTGTTCACTGAATGGCATGCTCTTTCCTTACTTCAACGCAATTAAGTTAAACTTTTATTTAGGCTATGTGTCTAATTCTTCTTTTAAACGGAAATGAATCTAAAATGAAAATGTATTCGAAACTAAAATATTAAGTAAATCCGCAGAAATTTCTTTTCAAAACGTTTCTTCAGTACTGTATTTTTGAATTTATGCGCTTTTTGAAGCATTACGGTTTCACAAGGTAGTGCAGCAATGTCTTTAAGGTGTGGTGGGATATGTAATGATCATTTTGTATCAAATTTTGCGCTGAGTCTAGCAGTGAAAGAATTTTGAAAATCGATTACCACACGAGTAGGGTGTCTTGTTTTTTGACTCACAATATTTTATGACGATGCCCAATGCGCCATTCACTGAACCAAGTTCCTATTTCTGTCACAATGGGCGAAGTGCCGACCCCGAAAAGCCCAAAATGGCGGAACCGTACTTTTATCCTGATCTGATAGATTCTGAATTGGGAGTTTCCCGGTAACCATATGTCTATCTCGCTTAGTTTCAGAGATATTCGCGTGTGACATACGGACGGACAGACGGACAACGCGGACCATTAGTATAACTGGCCCCTACATTGTGGCGAGCCAGCTAATAATACAAAGTCGATCGACCTTCAGCTCTGCTCATTTGTATACCATCTCGTCAACCGATCTAAAGGTTTACGCTTCGCGAAGTCCCAAGCCCATTTCTTTTCAAATTTCATGAAAAAATGTTCGTTTTGCTTGTTTTAGTTAATGTATTGTCGGTTAATATTATGTTGGTTGGTATTTTGTCGGCACCCCGGAATTGTGCCACTGAAGTACAGCACTAGATATTTCGAATGAATGATAGACAAGATGAAGAGTATGATACTCAGCTGTTGGTGCAAGTGAGCCCATAAAGCTGATTTATTGCGCCCAGCGTTTTAAAGAGCTCCACATGAATGATAGCAAATGATTTAGGATGGGTGAACAATGCGGTTCTGCATAATGTTCCGAGTCCGATTAGTTGGTGGGATCGGGACGTGTTATCGATAAGTTGCTTATACGCGGACATTGCAGCACTTAGAGCTTATCGTACGGTATTTCGCCGTAGGCGGTCTGCGGTCGTTGTATGGTTTTAGTGTCGCTATGTTGCATCAACTTACTTACATGGTTTAATAACGTTTTGTTTTATCGAGTGCATGTAGGGTAACTCTGATAGCGCCACTGTCACGTAGTGCAAAATCCCTACGAAGAGCAAATTTGCACCTGACACACTGAAATTGGTAAGTGAATTAATAATCAGTTTCTTATTTATCAATACAGCCCGTACAAAACGGTCAGTTGCACTATTGCGGGCATTTTGAAACGACATCGGCGGAATTGTGGCCACAGTAAACGGAAACATATAGGCCTATAGAACGATCTATCGGGGACCGACTAATGCTACATGGTTAAGACTCGAGACGAGAGCGTGGCACGCCAATGCAGTCTGTCGGAATGGCGGCGTGACAAGACGTGTGACCCGGTCGCCGTGAAAGATGGGATGATGAGCAGCTGCGGTAACTGCTTGCACCGAGCAATGCCCGCGTCGCTCAGCGATGCCGCTTGCATTCAGTGCAGATGCATCGTGCAGATAGTCGCTCGAGCTGGTCTATAGGCTGCGGTGCACGGGACGCTGTCTCCAGACTGCTCGCACTGCCGTCTAATATCGTGCGACGTGGCTGAGTTTAGACTACAGCAGCGGACAAAGATGGAAATGTCAGGATTCAGAGCTGATGAGATCCATCACGTCAGTCAGGCTTTGTAGCAGTCACGTCGCTGAAAGTGTCTCCACACCACGCAGCGACACATCACTTGTAACAAAAAGTCCTTATTGTTTTAATGCTGACTCGACAGCAACAAAAGTGTCACAACGTAAACAACTGGCTACAGTAATGTAATAATGGCCGCATCGAAGTGGCGCCATCTGGCGAATGAGTAAGAACAGTCGCCCGCAAAACAGACAGACGCCCACGCTACAGGGTCATCGATCACAATAGTCTGCATCTTGGCCGGGCCTAGAAGTTAATGCGTGGTGATTTCAAAGCTCACATGTAATGCGAGTGTAATATTGTGAACCAAAACCAGCTTAGGGGAGGGGCCTCTCTGTGAACTGGGTTGTGTTGACTTGAACCGTTGAACGGTCTGCGATACAGCGAAATGACCTATCATTTCGGCTACGCATTCTATAATCTTTTACAAATGTTGACTGGATGTGCTGTGCTGATAGTGTTTATCGCCCAGTTTGTATGTAGTTTCCAGGAGTGTCTTTTTGTCTTGATGATTTAAAAAAGTAAAATATTGAAACTGATGGGCAATACCGAGTCTTTCAGGAGATGCCATCTTTTTCGTTTGTCTTCTGTGGAGTGCAGTGATGCAATCGCCAGATTGATTAAGCCTCCATAAATTGATGACTGAATAATTTCTTGTCCGGCTTTCCTTCGGGACTCATTCTTGCAGTCTTGTCTCGGATTCTCGTGAGACTTAAGTTGCTGTATCAGTTTTTTTATTTCATTTGATTTAAACAGTAGTTTACTATTACGAAGTTGCAACCACAACACAACTGCAAGATCATCAGAAGCAGTGTTTTCGTTCAAGCATTGGTGGCAGCAAAGTGTATAGGCGTAGGCAGCACGCACGGTGCAGTCACCGGATTGGGATAGGTTATACCATGTATGTCGGCGTCGCTCCGCTCCTGTTCGTGTTATTGGCAAACGAAGGTCCCAATTCCCAAAGTGCGCGTACGAACGATACGACGGTCAGAGTATAATTAATGTTCGTGGTGCCAGTGGCGGCAGTTTTAGCGTCGCGTTGGTTGACGTTTATACGCTGATTAATTTCTTGCCTGCAATGCATACCCGGCGCCGGCGGCGTTTAGATAAACCGCGACGCACACGCCGGACACCACAGACGCGCTAAGGCGACATGGGCTGGACGTGGAGGAGGATTAAAATTGGCGGCAATCCGCGGTGAACCTTTGAGCTGCGAAGGAATGACGTTCTGCTAGCGCCAGATAACGACGTCGAGTCGTCGACATTGTCTCTCGGCGCGTCGCCGGCGCCTAATGCTTTGCATGCTAAACAGGTGCCCGGCAATGCGCGCTCACATGCCGGTACCGGCGCCTTTCGTCACGTCGATGAGTCAGCCTGTGTACTAATAGCATTACAAATTACATTTTGCTGTGTCCTCAAACGGGCCGATTCACATCGGCTATAATACCAGCCATTCACGTGTAATACACTAAGCGATACGAGATGCAGGTATTTAACCGTTCATCAAAACCTGACGAGTAAGCTACTAACCGAGTACAATATGACAACAAATTAAATAGTAAAGAAGTAGGTATAGATAAACCTGAAACAAAAACCGAAATCAGCAAAAGAGTTAGGCAATGAAGCAATCGTCCAATCCAATTATTAACTCGTCGCTACTTGCTGCAGATATTTAAAAACAGGGTGCATTCTTTCACATGTAATGCAATGATTTGTGTAGCAGCCAATTGAGTGGGAAAAGCTACTGTGACTGAATGTGTCGATAAGCCATGCAGTCGGTATTATCCACAGACCGGCCGACTACTGCGGCGAATTCCAGCGACTATGCATACGATCCGTCAGTTCTGCAGTCTTCGTTGTTTGACTACTGCAACGCACTTATACGTCGTCTTTTACAAAATCCTCCCGGCAGCGCTGCTGACAGACAGACAACGCAATAGAATTCTGTCGGTCTGTAGGCCTAGTCGGTGCGTTATCGGACCGACCGCACACACAAGCTGCTGTCAAGTCTGACATGGCCGTCAAATTGAATTGGACACGCCTTCAGACCGTCCAAGCTGTCGAGCAGGCGTCCGCTCGCACAAAGCGTTAATGTGTCCCGACGACGCTGTATCGGCACGCTGAATCGATATCGAATTAAACGAATATCGAATCTTGAGTACGATCGGTCTTGCTGCTACACGAGTTTCGCGGACCGCACTTCGCCCTATACTATAGTCGTCCAGCATCGACCGACGGCCCGCCTTCTCACGTCCATGGACGAACGACGGCAGCGGATAACAGCATTTGCGAGATTAATTCGACCGCAGCCGTATGGAACACACACAGTAGGCAGGCGAACTTCTGGTCCAGTTCTCCGTCCACCGTCGTCGACACCACAAAAGGCGATCCGGCAGGCGACGTGACTGCGAAGAGAAATATTTACTTAGTGCAGCTACATAAGATTGCGCGCCCAAACACCGATGACTTGATCGAGCGACCGCCGTAAAACGAGGTCCTTTGTCGAACGTGCAAAACGTGAGCGCGAGATTTGATTGAGAAAGCGACGTGGGTGTTCCTAGACGCGAGTACGTGTTATTGGTTAACGGCAGGCTTTCGCCGATAATTCGGTTACCGTGACAAAAAATATCGCCGCAATGTTCAGTGCGAAATGAAAACTCTGGTATCAGTCGTAACACACCAACTAATAAACTGATTGAGCAACCGTGCACCGCGCTGTTAATGTAGTATACGCACTGCACAAACTACGTTATTGTGACATAAAAGGCGGTTTCTTCGTCTTTTGCTTAAACTGAAAGACAATCAGTTATTGAGCACTCTGGTAAATTGGAGTATTCTACCTTCACTAATAACATAGTGATTCTGAGAGAGAGACGTTTCAAAGGGCTCTAAGAAAGAGTTCCAGGACTGTAGATGTAGCCAGTGATATCGTAAATGCAAGCCATGCTGTTAAACATGTTAAATAACTCTATACTGCTGCTACAATGCAAGCGAGTTTTCGTTTCAAATTAACACAGTAGCATGGTGGATAGTGAATACTGGATACACACACTGAGTTAACTGTAAGAAAAGTTTGCTGTGATACTTCATGGACTTGACGCGGACATGCAGCTTTTGCGTGTCATTTATCGGAGACATGATGCAGAAGATCTACCGAGCGAAGCCAGTAGGTATAATCGAATAGCCAGTGCCCAACGGCTCGCGGTTCCGTTCCGGCATCGTGCCCCGTGTGCGCTGCTGCTTCAAGATGAATGCCATCTTCGATAATCGTCAGTAATGGGCACCGAATTGTCGCATGCGCCGCCACCACTAACTGGAAGCGACAGCGACTATTGGTGGCGTGACGATGTCATGCCAGGCTCGAGCACGCGAACCGATCACTACCTATAATGGGAGACTGGCGAACAGCTGCAGCAGCTGTAGCAGCAGTCCTGGAAGTGATGACAGCGCGAGTGACCGGCAATTCTGACTCAATGGATACACAGCAGTTCAGTACAGACCGGCCAACGCCACTCCTACGCCGATGATGTTACCGCTCAGGCACTAGCACCGGCAGTCGACGACACATATCGGCCATCGTTGCCTGCAATTTGCGAAACGAGTCTCGCTATTATCACACATTCTGGCATGATTCTGCCGAGCCCCCTTCTCACATTTAGCACTACTTCACAGAAATACTTGACGCCTTTCTGTTCTCGGATTTTGTCATTAGGCCTACATAATTTTCTCTCTGCCTCGTCTGCTTTCACTACGCGAGTGAAATTAATGCACTTTCAGCAATATATTAGCACGAATTAAAATTATTCCTAATACAGGTTTTTTATTAATTATTTGCGTTTGTGGTTTAAAATAACGAAGTATGAACGTTGTAATGAATACACCGACTAAAAACGCCTCAGTTGTAAGTTACAATAACTGGCACCAACGTTTTTGAGACACAAAGTAGAACGGTCTACTCGGAACCATGCAGTGACAAATACTGAGTCACAGTCAAATAATAACAGTACAGACATCACTGTTTTTTGACAGCGAGCATCTCTGACTAAGATGAAACCGTTATGACTAAGCCGCCAAAGCCAATTCTGTCTCCATTTGTCGTGGGAATTTGGCGTTCGTGAGTCCCCGACGAGAGCATTTTTCATTATGAACCCATTGTTCTGCCTAAACGCCGACTGAATGTAATCTCGTGAAAAGTGAGTTTTACCGCTTTCGACGGCTGCTGGTGACTCGCGCCAAAGTCAAAATTACGTCACGGCATGCGTCATTGACAGTGACATCTGTCGACGTGTTTCTGCTCCTGCTGCTGCATGGCTACCCGCCGCGCCCCGCGTCAGAAATTACCCAACACATTGCAATTTGCAATGCATACTGCTAACCCGGTCTCATTCTTCAGCGGAGCCGGTGAAAAGAAGCACTGATTAAACGGGGAAAATTCAATCGGAATAATTCGACAGAGACGTAAACGAGTGATACTTTGTGCTGCACGTGACAGATGTGATGCCCTTCGCTGACATTTGGGTCTGTAAGACTGTAACGTATAATGTCGCATGCACTAAAATGGCACAGCACAGTAGCCTACTCATCAAGTTGTTAACATTCTCGGGGTCGCCCCTGGTCGTGTCAAGTAATTTTTATCTACTAAATTCAATGGCAAATGCATATCGAAGGCCTGTGATAGGCGTATTCATGCTCGTTTTTTCCTAGATGCACGCGAGACGACAAAGTACACTGTGATTCAGAAAAAAAGTGAGCCAGTGTTTGTCATATCTTTTACGAAACCCATTCAATTCTGGTGTAATATGGTTCATAGCATCCTGAATAAATTTGCAACACAGTAGTGTACACGTTTTCCACCTCACCTGAATATTGAAGCTACGCTACCGTGTAAAATAAAAAATTCGTGTTTTATGGTAAGGGCAATGAAATGATGTAAATTTGTTTCTTTGGGTTGGAAGTTTTTTAAACACAGTCGCATTGATTACTTTATCAACACTGTTTTGCTCTAACAATTTGGTGCAAACTCTTTTAGCAACAAAAAGACTGCTCTGATCTTTTTACAGCAACAGCACTAACTTCGTAATAAAAGTTTTGTTTTCGTCGCTAATTTTTGATTCAGTTCTTCATTGGTAGATGATTATGATCATGATCATCATGAGCAGATGATCATGTCTTGATCATCTGCTATAGCATAAAACATTTATTATGGATACATTCTGTAGCTTGCTGTGTAGCAAATTTATTCAGGATACTGTCTGCCAATTTAATCAGAATCGGATGGATTTTATAGGAGATATGACAAAAACATTTTGGCTCACTTTTTTCTGAATCACAGTGTAGATCGAGATTTTGTCACTTCTCGCCAGATGGCGCAAGTTGACGGTTTAACGATGAACGAGAAAGCACAAACACAGACACACAGATTAGTGACTCTTGCTGTCTTTCAACCTCTGGACGTTAAACTTTTCAGGCCGGCCGCATCGAATGCATTCGATGCATGCATTCGATGCGGCCCATTGTGACCGATGATCCCGTAGCGTGGTTGTCTCTGTCAGTCTGTCTGTCACGCCGCTTTACAGCGTCAAGCGACTTGGTTGTGCGTTTCGACTCAGATGGCGCCACATTCGCTGCGGCCATCGCTAAACCACTTTAGCTACTTGTTATTCGTACAATTCGATGAGACTCAAAGCAAGTAATTACAAACACAGCGGATACTGAATTGGAAATGCTCATTTTGTAGGGCTTATATAATCAATGGCATTACGAGGTTTCGGTAAAGATTCGAACTACGAAGGTTTTCTCAAAAAGCTTCGAAGGTTCGAAAACAATCTTCCATCGTTGTATCAATGGTTCTTTGCGTCATTCTTTCAAAAACATCGAACATGACGACTATGTAAACTGAAAAGGCAACGGGGAAAGTCAAATAGGCATACTGAGTTGGAAACATATTGTAGATGTAGGCCTATTGACTAAATGCAGCGAGTTAAGTGAATGGAAGAAGTAAGCAAGATTAACGACTGGTACTGCACCAAGAAATAGCGGTATAGGCCCTAACTATCTGGTGTCACAGAAATTAAGTTACTAAGCACTCTCAGAAATTGGAGTATTTTATCTTGATTTTAATTCGACACTAAGTAAGTAGGCCTAACGTAATCTTTATTTCACAAACGGCAAACGCATTTGTCAAGAAAAGAGCATGAGGTTGAAAACTGTCCTTAAAAAGTAGGCCTACAGTGATGTAGCGAAAACACAAGGAAAATACAAAAATCACAATCGCGAAGATAGAAATGACCAAAGTAATTTGAAATAGGCCGCATCGAACTGCCCTCGCCGCAAAAGGATCGCGACCCCATCTGGTTCCCCGAGACTGAGTCTCTATCTCGAAAGGGACCTTGATCCGTTCAGTTGTTTTTGCACAGCGCAGCTGCATGAGAAACAGATTGACACATCACTCAACGGGATCATCGGTTGCAATAAACCGCATCGAATATGGCCTAAAATGTTATTTCAGAGATACTACGTTAAAGTATTTAGTTTAATAATCTGTTTGAGTAGCACGCAACACTGCATGACGTCATAATAATTATGGGCTTGACGCAAGCAGTCTCAATGGCTGCAGTTTCAAAAACTAGCCTCTATTAAGTCGCTTTATGGAGAGAAACCGGTTTCGATTGTCAGGAAAGTGAGACAAAGCAGTCAGATAGATGAAGATGAATAACCCAGAGAAGCAATATGTTTCGCTGCTCGAGACAGCAATGTGTCTGACTAAACACGACAGGTCCACAAGCTCAAATACTGAATCGTCGTAAGTAATAATATTTGTGCTTTATTGCTTTAATAATATTAATTGTGTGCATACAAACAAGTGTTGTAATTTTCTTATTTGTTGTTAGATGTGATTATGTAGACGGTGGTTATGTTACTTCTGTCACAAAGGTTTAATATTCCCAGGCCATAAGTTATAGCTAAGCCCTAATAAAAACAATGTCAAAACGACAGTTAAGCAAAGTTAAGATCCCCAAGCACTCTACATGTGTCCATTCGAAACTTTTGTCTTATACATGCAGAGTCTCCGTCTGCAGATATTTCCCAATTCGTATATAGCCGCCGGCAACTCAGTTACCAGAGGCTATATATTTTTCAATATCTTTAAATTGATAGCGGACCTTTGCTTTTCTTAAAGGCAAATGTTTCCTAAAACAAACTTATCGCGAAGTTGCTTCTTATTACGTAGGTCTATAGTCAAAGTCTGCGAATAGCATCTACCGGCGACATCTGAGAAATGTTCTTGATGCACGTAATGTGTAGCAGTGACAGCAGCGGCAGCCGCATCAGCCATCACAAGCGTCTGCGTAAAAGTCACAAGAAGCAGAACAGGAAACGTCATCCGGCCATGTTCACCGAGCTGACGTCAACCCCGCTGCGCCTAAGTGGTCGTCTCTACCCTCTTAACTTAGCCGAGCAGAAGGAACGCTTCCTTCGCTATGGCCTCGCACCAGACTTCAACCTGCGCGTAATTCGTAGCCGCCGTAAGCAGAAGTCCATCAGCCGGTGTGCGGCCATTCACTTTGAACACTACGATGACGCCTGTCGCATTCTGGACGCTGTCCGTGACCGCTTCGGCGACGGCAGCGCGTATCTCCTCGAGGCTTTCGGACCTCGCATCAGTCGCGATCAAGCATCTGTCATTCTGGCTGACTATATTAAGGAGCATAATCTTGGCCGTAAGATGACTGTCTACTGGACTCCAGAACTCACGTGCAGGTTTTCCTTCCGCACTAACTACAGCATGTAGCCTTCACATTTTAGCTGACGGCGAACAGTCAACAGTGTCCCCATGTGCACGTGCAAACACATAAGCAAAATTTAATGTGCGCTCGGATACTACCGTACAAAATCAAAAAAACAACATTGGCAAATACAGTAGGCTTAAATGGCATAGACGCAATAATTTGCAAACAGTGTAGTTTTATGTGCAATCACGTAAAAGGTTACAGCTGCTGCTTAGGCTGGTAGGACGTTTTAACTGCATTCACCAGGTGGGTCACTCTGCAGCGCGCCATAGCAGTGGCTGGAGCCTAGCTAGCCAGTCAGCCCGTCTAGCTGTAGATGTAAACAAAGTGACGACGAACGGACAGACACACGAATTAAAACCCTGTATTGCCGTAGTACAGACGCAGGCCCACTGCCTGTATAACTGGTGAATTAATTTTCTTATTAGAACGTAAAGATTATGTGTTGAAGATTGTTGTATATTATTACGGGAAGCGCCCGAATGGTGTGGCGCGGACCTCACCGCAAGAAGTTGAGACCAGAAGATCGACGATGCACGCTGATTATCAAGAACTCACCCGAAAACCAATATCTTCGGCAGAAAGCTGTGCGATGTCTGGCCGACCACGAAATTGGCACGCATTTTGTATCCTTCATCAAACACTGTTTTATACTACCAGAGCTGGATTGTGGAATAGATATTGTGATGCAACGCGTTCTAAAGCTAATATTTTCTAAAGATGTTTAATAGCATGGTCCCGTTGACGGGCAGCAGCACTTTCTGCTCTGTGCAGTTCTGGTGTTCTATTCTCTGTGACGTCATTTGACTAACTATGTTGTCTTGTGATATTTTTTTCTGTTGTATATATCTGTCTCTGTGTGTTCTTACTGCCTGTGTTTTGGCGAATAAAGGTGTTCATATTTATTATATACTAGTAGGCCTACTTCGAAGTTTGAACGAATAAATGATGATGACAACGAGGATAATTTTTATCTACAGTAGACTCCGTAAAATCATAAATGATAATAAATGATATTAACAGTCCCGTGATGCAAAGGCGCTTAGGAAAATTTCCAAACAATGAGAACTACACTGCTTCTATGGTTTCTTAACGGCTGCATCAAGTTTCGGATGTACAACGAAGGTTTTCAGCCATGGTACCGCGATCGTGTCCAGTTTAACTTGCGAGGCACGAGTACGCGCCAGTATTTCGCCACCGAAGAAGGCCTGGCAGCAGTCAATACGATGCTGAACGCCAACTTCAAGTATCTGTGGATACCTGCCATTCTTTATTGTAAGCATTTGCTGAAATCAAATGCCCCGTAATGTAAGCTACAAAATGTAAAGTCCTTCCCGAGCCACATAGCCCACTGGGCGGCGCTGATCTCCGTTTCAATAGCCATCAGCCAGATGTTAACATTGACTGGAATGAGAGTTTGCGACATTTCATGGAGTTGACATGGATATGCAGCTCTTGCGTGTCATTCACCGCAGACGAAATGTATCAGATCGGCCGAGCGAAGCCGTAGCCAGTGCCCGAATTGTAGCTTGCATTTTGCTAGAACAACTTGAACAAGTATACACTGCTAGAACACTGATGCAGGGCTAGTGTCGTGTGTTTTTTTACTTCCCAGCCGTAAGGTCATTACCAAATTACACTGCTTGGTCACAGAGGCACATAGGTGTGAATAACTTGCAGAAGGTTATCACGCAGCGGTACCCGGCCTGGTCACAGATTCCATGCTCTCGAGTGAACAATTAAAGCAACAAACAACGAACTGCACACTGCACGGTCGGTTTAATGACGACTGTCGCGTGGTGCTGTGTTGTGCAGACACGGCGTGCAAAGCGACGCAGATGACGTTCAAAGAGCTCTACGACGACTTGGCGCAGTACATCACTGACGTCGATCAACGATGGAAGCATGTCATGCGCGTCAAACGCTACCACACCGACGACAACGGCCTCGGAGGCTACGGTGGTGACCAGTGCTACCTTGAAGGTCAGTCAGCCAACAGATGCTGTTTCGTGTACAACCCGCTTGAAATAATGTGATCATACCTTCACCACTTTTAGCAGATTTCATGCTTGAGCTCAGGCCACGTGACCTTGACATTTGATCCCACAATGCTCTTCTTTTGTCTCTTCTCGCATATATATGTTCATATACTATCTGCGCAGCGCTTAATAATATTGTCCGTATTAATGGCTGTCATTTTGACTGCAGGTGCGTTGAACCTGCTGCGTAACATGGAAGCGATCGACTGGATGACGCTGTACTCGGGTGAGATATGTATGGACGAGCTAAATCGTGTACGCCGTGTCGTTCGGCGTGACATCATCTCGCTGCCGACGTTCCTCGCCGACATAGACAAGTACCGCAAACAACTGCGACAGATCGCCATCATCAACGGTCTCAACCCTTACCGCACTGAGTCGCCTGCCCTTGACCGCGAGCTGGCCGTCGCGATACCACCGCGAAGTCGCCAGAGCATCACCGCCAAACTCACCGTGTCGCCGGCTCCAGGACACTCCTCCGGGAGGCTGAAGTGGGTTAACAGACCTGCAACGTCGGCATGTAACACCTATGAGGCAGACACCGACAAAGTTGTGACGAGTAAAGACAAGTTGCAACTCGTGGGAGTTGCGACGGCGGCGTCCCACGTCGCCAGTTTACGTCTGACGAGTACCGCTACCAAGCGACCGGTCAAGCTCAAGAAGCAGTGCATTAAACTTGACGGCATCACTCTAGGCATCAAACGCTTGAACTTTGTGTCGCCCAATAAGTTCAGATAGATTTATGACATTAAGTTCAATGCGACACTTTTGTTCTGAAACCAACTTCTACTTTATGAAGTTTCTCGTTTTATGATGGGGCCGTTGGCATGCCAAACAATGCACATTTTTCGAAAAATGGTTAACTTTACTGTTCTTAACATTTTAAGTCTGGCGCAAATTATAGATTAACGGGTTTCCTGTCATTTGAAATTTGCACTGCAACCCATTCAGATACAATACCCTATAAATGCACATTCCTGCCAACCAATTCTCCAACCTCATTCCAAACACTTTTATTCCAATAATTCGATTCGCCAGCGAGACTGCCATTATCAATAAGTACTCTATGTCTCTTTGTTTTTCAGTGTCATTGAGACGAAGAACATGCTCTCGCAGCCTTGTGGCTTCAGCTGAGTTTTCAAATTCCTTCTATCACACAATCACACGACTCAAATCGCTTCAACCAGAGTGGACACTGGCGTCACATTGGGCTAAAAAGTGGGGGTACGCATCTCTCCTCCCCTTGCCTTCCCTTCCTTTTCCCCTTCCCTTCCCCCTCCCCCAAATCCAGCCAGGGGGTCTGGGGAGCGCTGTAAGCTCCCCCAATGGGGTCCGGGGCGAAGACCCAGCCTAAATCGAATTTTGTGCATTTTAGCTGTCAAATCTGGCAACTAGAGAGAATGATTTCTGTGATATTTCTAGAATAGTAAAAAGTACAAATTTGGAGCAAATTACATGGTTCAGGCAACATTTACCACCAACACTTAGGTTACAGCGATGTATCAATGCAATGTAAGTACAGTTTCACATGTATTATTTTGTGAACTTGTAATGTTTCTATTTGCCAGGGTGATGATGAAGGGGACGAAGTAGTTATTCATCACATGTCTAACAAAACTAGCCAGACTATGCGAACTGCGACACTTGTGCTCACCTTGTGCGTGTGAAAGAGCTCATATAAACTGTCGTTTGTACTTCTTCAAATAGACATAGGCCTAGCAAAGCGAACTGCCAAAAATTACCTATCAGGCTATTACCTTCATCCATGGAGCCATACACTATACCGACACTCTGTTCGAAGTGCCAAGTGTAGGTCTAGTGTAGAGTTGTAGGCTCGTGTTTATCAGCTGACATTTTCACGGCGTATAGTCGTCCCACGGCGAATTAACTGCCAACATGACGCTGCATCAGGTCATTATAGCAACCGCGACTAACTAAAATCAACCAGAGCGCGCACTGGAGACTGACGCATCACAGCGAAACTCATTAACAGAACCCAAGTCTGAGTCATGTCGGAAATGCCACGTTAGTGGTAGTACCCCAGGGACCACAGATACGACACGAGGACAGGTTACAGGCTCGTCGACAGGTTATAGCCCCACTCTCTAGAAGTGTGCGTTTAGTCACCGACGAGCGCTGCTTGCTCCAATTTGGCAATCTGTATTGTTCAGTGGTAAACGCTTGGATTTGCGTCGTTTTTTGTGACAGCTCGTAAAAAGTGGGGGTACGGTACCCCCACTTCAAAAATGACGCCTATGAGAGTGGTGTTCATTTCGCTTCTGTATAGTCAGTCACTCTTACAATCTATCTCTTCCATTACAGCCACATAACTTATTTGCAAACAAATTTGGCACATATTAAAATGTGTACTGTGAACAATTTATATGAAAATTCCAAAGTAACACGTACAGTAACTAGGCCTATTCCTCAAATACAAGCAATACCAGATTGACATGGAATCAAACCGGCAGAAAAGGCTAGCCCGGAGCAAATTTCCATAATTCTGTACGGATACTGCTTTCCTACAAAGTGCGCCAAAAACGCAAAAAAAATACAATTGCGAAATTTCAGAAAATTCGCATTTTAAGTTTGTCACTTTGCCATGCCACCGCTAGGGGGCGCAGCTGAAAACTATAATATAGGCCCTATGTGCACAACTACATTCTTTGCCCTATGCAAAGACATCAAAAGTTTGCCTAAAATTTTATGCTATATACTGGTTTTCGTGCTCACAAACTTACCAATTTCGACCATTTTTAGCACTGCAAGCACAGATTTGATACGGTGGTGTGTCCGTACACAAACAGCGATCCAAAAAAATTAATAGGTAAACATCTACAATTTATAGCTACAAGACGCTGATAGAATTTTATTTGTAGGTTGCTTATAAATGGTCGAAGTCGTCTTCACTACCTTTTTGGCGAGATTTTGAAAAATTTTCGCCGATTTCAGCCATCTAGTTCAAAATGACGCATGCAGTCTGAAAGTATGTTTCCTCCTCTAAAAAGCGACCCAAACCCCATGAAAATCGATCAATAAATGGCGAAGCTATAATTCATTAACGTGCCAAACATCGCGGCAGGTCTGCGAGACAAAAATAGGTCAGACCCAGTGTGACAAAAATCCCCAAAACTCTCTTTTCGGTCTCGTGTCGCTGTGCATAAACCAATCTCCACCAAACTTGGCATATGGATAGTACCATTTCCCGTAGACAATTGTTTTTGGGCTAGAGTCCCCCGAAGTTTTGGCGAGAAATGACCAACGTGCGCTTTTTCAGTTATAACTCCCTTTATTTATGAACCAAATCTCACCAAATTATAAACAAATATGGGGACTATAGCTGCGCATAAACCCTGTGAATTTCAGTAATATCGGTCGAGGGATTCGCCCCTGCTTGGCAAATAAGTTGCAAAGTTAGCGATTTTTTGGGTTTTTCCGACCGGAAATCCCCAAATATGGGCCAATTAAGGCCAAATTTTTTTGGGCGTAGCAAGCTGCGAAATTTGACCCTATCGGTGCAGTGGTTCGCTCCTGTGGGATGAAAAACTGAAGAAAGTGATTTTAATACTGGCAGTTTTCTGCTGGTAATGACTACTTCAAATAACAAACAATTAAAAATCACTATTTCAACAGCAGCAGCAGCGAACATCTTAGACAACATCACCTAACAAAAGCTACAGGACTTAGTTTACAATTTGTCAAAAATAATGTGGATACACCAAACATTCACCAATCACTTGCTACAAAAACTGTCTCATCATTAAAATTCAGCTAACTTTTAGTACAGACACAAAAGTTCATATCAGTCAAGATCCAGTGTCTTTTACTTCTGTACTAATGGCAGTTTTAATAACTTGCCCAGCTACAACTGCTTCATATTAACGTGGCGTTATTGAAAATACAATTCTGTAAACTTAAAAACTCAGTGTAGCTACAATTGATAAGGGCACTTACACCCACACTGACCACACTTAGGGTGGTTAGACAATCCCCAAACCATACCCTTCCCATCCTCCACTCCTCTCTCATTCTCTACCCTCATCAATTTCCCCTTCATTCAATTAGAATTTAAAAAATCCTTCTGCTTCCAGAAAGATCTCTGACATGCAGTCTGCATCAACAGATATGCCTGTGGATGACCCTGTAAACCTGGTAACTATTGCCTAACATAATAAACATACCGGTAATATGTAATACATAACAAGTCAGCGACTGATCACACATCACTTCACTACATAAAAATAATGCAACAACAAGAATAGTAAATGTTCAGATTAAATAATATCCTGTGCACGGCAGGTAACTGTGGAATATGCCAGTGCATACCACTGTCAGTATGTGTCAGAATTGTAAGTTGCAAGTTCAGACTTCCCAGCAACTCAGAATGTCACACTTCTGAATAGCACCTGTGACGTTTAGTAATACACACAGAACATAACAAATATGAAGTTATTTGGCAAAAGAAATAATTATTGCAAATAATAATACAACAATTTATAAGGTGCCATAACATGGCCAGCATAACTGCAATGGCCTCACTCAAAGTCCACTACTCGTACTTAGCAAAAGTTATGTCGTATGATGTGGAAACAGACATGTCTTCAGACGATTTACAAAGTAGCAAGTGCCAATGCAGGACCAGCCATATAGAAGCCTCATTTGCCAAGTTATCTTGTCCGCGGTAGACAGAGGTATGAGCTGCAGAACACAGAGTGTCACTTGCAGGGATGCTATATGCATGTAAATATAAGATATGTACGTAGGACAGTGCCAGTCCATTTATCACTTTTTATACTAACAAACAGTTTGAATCTGATGCACTCTGGCACTCATAGCCAGTACAGATGGAGTCACATGGTCCCAACTACTGCCTCCAAATATGCCATGAATTACGAAAACAAATACGTACACAATTTTAATTTACAGAACACTTTGCATAACTTACTTCGTCCCTATACAGTGGTATGCTGAAATGTGCTACAAGCTGAATACCAGAGTCACGATGCAGCAATAATGTGTGACTGATTGCGCATAGCATTGATGACAGTTTTGCGCATCAATGACATGACATGACGAGGATCACTGCTGCGCATAACGGCACTGCCAGACACAATCACATTAGCACCAGCCTGCACACACACACACATGCAGAGACAATTTTCATGACCATTTTCCAAGTTTACTCAGTTTATCATACAAAAATTTGAATAATAACAAAACAGAGACTATGCATAAATAGCACACTACACGAGGCAACACAGGTGCTAACAAAGAGTTACTGAAAGGTAGGATTTTCGATTTCACTTAAAACCATGTCCACAGCTGCATGAAAACAGCCGCAAATCAAACTCTGATGTATTAGCAAGCAAAGTTAATAGTAAAACACTATTAATCTTACCTCAGCACATTCTTGGATGTTTTCAGGACCTACACCTCCGTCTACTTGTATGTTGACATTAGTATAATGGCTACGCAAAAACCTGACCTAAATAACAGACAAACAAACACTGTACAAAGGTCAAACATAGGACAATCACCTACATTGTGAATGAAAAATGCACAAATAAAATTACCAAGAATGCTTATTATGCACAACCAAATAAACATTTCCACTGTGCAAGCAAATGTAACTTGTAGTACACATTAAAGAAGCGGCACCAGACAAACTCCTACGTTTACACAGACACATCAAAAACTTTAAACAGGTATAATCATTAAAGTATAATTTAAGTATATATAAAGTATACATTGTATGTACTTAATGCAATACAAATGCAACATAACTGCATACCTTTGGCATCATATCGTGCATGAACTTCTGTCCTCCGAATCCTGGTTCAACAGTCATTACTAGCAGTGTGTCAACAATGTCAGCATATTTTACAATGGATTCAACAAAAGTTGCAGGTTTTATACCCAATCCAACCTAAATCATCCACAACACAAACAGCTCAATGTGACTGTAAGTCAGCAATATACATGAAAGCTACAGGAAAACAGTGATATTTTAGTAACTATAACTAAAACTATAACTAAAATGATTGCCTCTAGTTAACTAAAACTATAACTATAACTATAAAGATTTTCATAACTATAACTAAATAATAACTAAAATGATTCAGCAAAAACTAACTAAAACTAAAACTACAATGATCCTTATAACTAAAACTTTAGTTATTTTCCCACTTTTTACACTCAGC
>Ga0126335_1000554_pt1 | contig 18245 bp, 13 predicted proteins | sample OlaspJWI45metaG_FD_108409 | JGI IMG/M metagenome (GOLD analysis project Ga0126335, IMG submission 108409) | Marine gutless worms symbiont microbial communities from Oahu, Hawaii - Olavius sp. 1 OAHU.JWI-45 metaG | ecosystem: Host-associated > Annelida > Digestive system > Unclassified | place... | reverse complement strand
TCAGCATATAAAAGACAACCAAAGTAGACATCTAATAGTTTGCATCCAATATTAACAGATCTCAACCGCGAGACTAAAACATCAACGTAAATAGCAAACAGTACCGGTGATAGCACACCACCTTGTCTGACACCAGCTCGTATATAAAAGGGATATGACAACGCAACTCCCCAACGCACATGTATTAGACTTCTTGATAACCAATTATAGAGTATAGCTATAAAGTTACTTGGCAGATGTCTATCTAATAGCAATTGCAAGAGGGCATAATGATCAACACGATCAAATGCTTTGGATATGTCTAACACAGAGCGGGTGACAGTAGAACCAGCTCTAACATAGCACTCAGTAACTGTCCTTATAGTAAATATTGCATGGCTACAACTGGATTTACGTTTAAAACCAAATTTAAATTATCTGGGTGCAACTGTTTATGAAATAACTGCAGAAGAACCATTTCAAAGAGCTTACTAATAGCCGGACTTAAGGTAATACATCTATAATTGTCAGATTTTGTCTTATCTCCATCCATCTTTTTAACCAGAGGTATAAACAATGTAAGTGCAAGTTATGTTTATAAGTTTATAATGTTATGCTAATGTTGTATTTGTGTTACGATAACAAGAGTGTTGCTGACTTGCATAGGTTCGTCTGTATCAGTACTCAGACAGTTCTTTGATCTGGAAGAAAGGTTCATACCTGCATAAGAACAATCACACAGCCAAGCTCATAGTTCAAGAGTATGTAACAGGATCAGTCTGTAATATAGTTGCTTGGGTTAGCATTGATACCTTCTCCAACTAATGTATTATTGCTGGTCAGATGGTAAAGCACTTGAACAGTCACTTGGCATGCAAGAGGAAGGCCAGACACAAGTAGCGCAAGAATTCGCATCTAGTTGACGTGTTAACGTTTAATTAACATTCCAAGCACTGACTACCAAGTCATGCTGTAGACACGACGTACGCCACGTCTCAGGTTCATCGCTATACAGCAATGACCCCCCATTACAGACTACATCACTACATCTTGACGCTGATACTGACTCTAACACAGACGATACCAACTCCTTCAGACTGACATTCAGACCCTCTCTGACTGACTACTCGCACACACACAGCTAGATCAGCCTAAGTCTACCACTACCAGGAGTGGTTTACTCGGCTGTAACCAATGATCAAACAATACACACGTCATTCATACATTATGCAACACATAGACACGCCTCTGACAGCATCACGGAAGAATACCAGGTACACTAATAGCATCATCTATTTCTATCATCCAAATGTACTGATTGATCAACCCACACGGATGCCTCGAATTTTCCCTGAGCCATCTATCTTTGTTTAAGCCAACCAATGCTAGTACAAATCTCTTTCAGACTGCTGTTTAGCTATATCTCTGTGCTGACAAATACTTAGTACAGTGTGTTTCAGTTATTTTCGTGGTAGTTCATTTTTTTCTGTCTGACAGACAACATCTGAATGTTTGTTGTGAGAATAAAAGGGAAGATTATCAAAACTATTCAATGCTGTATTGTGTACAAGAATTGTGCACTGTCGTTAATTAGCACATTCATAGGAGCAATTGTTACAATTGAACTAGGGCTTGATTTCTTCTATTGTGCTTATGTTTTTCTTTGTATGTGGTTGCCTGGGCCATATTTGGAATGTTTTGTGATTTTTTGAGTGTGATGTTAAACTTTAATCACTAATAATAATAATAATAATAATAATAAACAGATTTGTATAGCGCCATAAGGTCGTAACTTTAGAGGCGCTAAGGGCAGGCAGCATGTTAGTGAGCAGAGAAAGAAGAGAAAGCCTGGAAGAAGAGGACTGTCTTTAGCTTGTACTTAAAAACTGCTAAAGAGTCACTGACTTAATGTCATGTACTTCGTGTACGATTTTATAATAAATAAATGATTTTCATTAGGTGCAGCTTTGTGGTTGTTTCTATGATGTAGATATTTGTTTGTTTAAATGTATATTTTGTATTTTATGTTTTTTCTCCCAGAAAATCAAACGTGTTGGTGAAGGTGTGTGGGCCTCATCCAGAGAACACATTGTTTCTCGTACATGAAGTGTTTGAAGATCTGATTTCCAAGTCATTCAACGGAGTTCATTATGACTACTTCATACCATGCATGGACTGCATTAAAGCTGTGAGTCTTCTTTTGGCCACTTTTTAAAAAATAGTAAAAGCTTTTTGCTGCTTAACGCCAGTGCATAGGGCGGCATTTGTGATACCGACATGGTTGTCTGTTTGTCTGTCATGTTGACAACTGAGCCAGTCATCTTGTGACCTTCACCAGATTGTAGCCCAGCCATTTTAGTTCTTCCGTACCAAATAGGAACCTGATAGCTTGAGGGGATCCTCTTCAGTGAGGGCGTCAAATGAGAGAGGGGTAGGTAAAAGTCAGAAAATCAGGCCAGTGTGCTATCAAGAGCTGTCCTCTGGTGAATGACTGAGTTGCAAAATCTGGCCAATAAATCACATTTACCATAGGGCAGCTCTTAGCAGCACAGCATCGGCATGCACAAGCATAGTGCGGTTTGCCAGTGACAGCTGAGCTTCTTGTAATGTTAGTGTATGTATGATTATGCTTAGATGGGTTTTGCAGCAGGCAAATGATTGGCTGCAAGGATTGTATCGAAATGGCCTGTAATTTGTCAAGTCTTATGTTAAACTTTATTACTGCTGCTGTTTACTTTAGTTTTCTAGCCTTGCTTTACATTTCAACCAACTTGTTTTCTTGCTCTGGTGTCTGCTTCTGTTATAAAGAATTCTGTTAATTTTCTGAAAAAAGTTTGCTTTTAAGAGTTTTGCTACAGTAGTTCTTGTTAGCTAGAGTCAGCTAAATATTCTGATAAAATTGGTCATCTTCATTCTGTATCTAATCTCTCATGCAAAATTTAAATACTGACGCTTTTTATATGACATACCTAAGGTGCCATGATAGTACCATTCTTTGCTGTGTTGTTTGAGAGCTCAGAAGTGTCCTTATATCACCGCAGTTTCATATGGTGGCATCAGTTTGCCTTAGTGAGTTCTGGCTTCCACTGTGACTGAGCTGGGACAACTGTGAAAATGAAGCTGTGTTGTGTTTGCAGGCCAATCACGATCCGAGCATGTTTTCGGCATACAAGATAGGTCGAGCTGTTGATTTGATGGTCTCGTTTCTTCAGTGCGATAAGAACTTTCACATCATTTCACTCAGCGAGCTGCAGAGTTAGTCCTGTCTTTTATTTGCTTTCATTGCGTTTGCTGTTTATATTTTCAAACATCATAGTGAATTAGTGATAAAAACTGTATTATTTGGCTGCCTCGCAAAAGAGTGAAGTTCACAGCTCTAGCCAGGCCTACTTCAAACACATCTGTATGCCAGTTGCTGAATCTGTTTAGACACAGCTTGCTGTTGAGTGACACGACATTTTCTTTCCTCAGACTAATACTTAGCTCAGCCGACAGAGTTTTCATATCACAGCTCAGTCTGAAGCTCCAGAGAACATATGTTGCAGAATGATTCGTATGCATATAACATTTAATTTTGGACTTGGTTTGTGCAGCACTGATACCTCCAGACAGTAGAACATTTGACATGCATCTAGAGAGAATTCTTCACAATTTTGACTCACTTCGGTCGGAGATGACGTACGATGTTTTCATGCTTTACTGCGCTGGCAATATACCACGGATTGGTGAAGACAAGAAAGTCAGTCCACAACGGATCTGTGACGATCTAAAACAGAAAGGCTTTAGAGTGTGAGTCTGCAGTGGCATATATGGAATACATTTTATGATGAACGTATTTAATCTATTTATTTACAATTTATTTACTATTGTACATAGACTTTTCTGATTTACTTCTGGTAGCATTGTAGTGTGTGTTTTAAATTCATTGCTTTGTGTTTATCATGTGTACTGTAATAACTATATTCTTAACATTAACTGACTGTAGAGCATTAGCTAATTAGAACACACTCTTGTGTGAGGCTGGCTGTAGCGTGCAATACTGTATTTTGCAATGTTGAACGTAGTGATAACAGTTGTGATTTGGAACACCCCAATTGATCAGTTTTTGCTTGCCAAAGGCTTGTAAAAATTTTACAAACATTGCAAGTAACTTTTTAGAGTTATTTTGCAAACAGACCACAAACAGTGAGGCATAAGCGTAACATTTGGCAGCTGTAATTGGCATACTTTTTATATGGATGAATTTTATTTTAATGTATTTGACAATTAATAGACCATATATGTCGACATTGGTTGATAATGCAGGTGGTTCACTGCTGATCCAGCCAACGTGAACATTGAGAAGGTTGCAGTGACTCTAAGAGAAGCCAAGGTTAGTGTTATTAGAGTGTATGGCAGCTGTTTTGTTGCTTCTGAGCTGACAATTTGTTTTTTTTACTAATTGTTGTTTAACTGTCGTATTGCCAGTGTATAATGTCTACTTTCTTATTCTTTTGTCGTAAGTTGAATCTCTGGCATTAGTGGGCAATATATATATGTTCCTTTATCTGTGAACCTTTACTGCTAATCTGGATGTATGCCACCCAACTGCTTACCCACCATACATAGACCTCTTAAAATAAGGACTTATAACAGCCATGCTCCAGTCCGCAAACTTGGGTCCATCGGTATTTTTGGTTTTTAGTGTAATGTTGTAAAAAGTTGTCCGTTTGTTACAAATTTGGCACACATGATACCACAGATAACATGAACAAATGTTGCAAATGTGGTTACTGTGTGATTTTTACTTCCAATTTAATTTAACTATCATTTACTGTTCAGTGTTACTATATGTGTTAATTCGTGTGACTTGTACACATTTGCGGCTGGACGATCGTCTTCAAGTCGGTTCCAAATGATGAATGTCAAGGACAGATATTGTTTCATCAAACTCAGAAATGACAGACGTGAACCCTGGAAGCTTGATTGCAACAGACAGAAGCGACTGCAAGGCACCAGTGTCATCTAAGACACGGATTGTATGACGTGACTGGTTGGGTCTTATCAAGGTCACTGAAGAACAATGACCTTCAAAACGTGTTTACTTCCTGCCATTTTGGAACCACAGTTTTATCCACTTGACCTTGAGTGCTCGGGGAGGACAAAGTTGAGACTGACTGCATTGGGGCATCTTTGTGATCTTGATCAGTACGTCGCTTGGGACAGTTTGACATAATATGACCGGATTTCTTGCAGTAATAGCATACTACACTTGACCTGTCAGCACTGGAACGGTTAAACTTAGGGCTAGAAGGGGCCACCACCGACTTGTGATTATTGTGAGTTTTAGTAGGGCGGTCGAATGAAACGGCTTGAAAGCATGACCTTTCGTGCTAGAATAATGACCTTTCAGGACGCACGGTCAGCTTTACGTACCGCTATGTACTGGTCTGCTAACCTAGTGGCCTCGGACAAGTTCTTGGGCTTCTGGTCAATTAACCAGATGCGAAGCTCAGTCTCAAGGTTGCTCTGGAATTGCTCGAGTTGCATCAAATCTTGAAGCAGGTCAACATCAAAGTCAGCACCCTCACTCTCCAACCATCGAGTAAACTGGGTACTGAGACGAAAAGCAAACTCTGAATAAGTCTCTGAGTGACTTTTAGTGATGCCGCGGAAACGCTTGCTATAGACCTTGGGAACTACCGAGTACGCTTGAAGCAGGGCGGCTTTCAGAGTGGGGTAATCCCTACACTCTTCAACAGAGAGCTCAGTAAAGACTTTCAAAGCCTTACCGATAAGGTGGGCCTGCAAGATAGCTGCATATTTATGTGTGGGAAAATTGTTAAGCTCAGCAGTCTTCTCAGAAGAGATCAGAAAGGTCTCTATGTTGTGCTCGGAAAACTACAGTACCAGCTTAGCAGCGGCTTCCACTCTATAGGGGGGCACTTGGGGTAAGTGTGGAGCTGTAGGTTGGGTAGAGAAGGCTGCAACTCTACTCGTCTCCAACTCTAGCTTCCTCAACTCAAACTGCTGCTGCTCCCGGTCTCGCGCTTGAATCTCTCGCTCCCGCTCTCGCTCTTGACTCTCTCGCTCCAACTCCATACGTCTAGTCTTGTGCTCAAGCTCTAGACGTCAGAGCTGTAGCTGCAACTCGGCAGAGGAGGCATCTGAATACTGCGGCAAAGCCCATCCTTGTCCAGACGGCTTAAACTCTGCCTGTCGTAGCTGGTCTTGTCGGAACTGAATCACTCCAGAACTCTGGTCAGCGGAGTCGAGACTCTGGACATCCTGTGGCTGGAGAATGGGATATCCCTGGCGAAGTGGAGAGTACAGTTCCTGGATTGGTGCCACAGGGTCTGACACCACTGGGTCAGGGTCCACGGCTGCCAAAACTGGAGGAGCTCCCGCGTGGCTCACAGGAGTGGACGTAGCCCTCGCTACTATGTGCTCCCAGAGCCGCTTCTGGATAGCGCTCTTGTCTAGATCAATGTATGGAATCTCCAACCGTAGGCCCTAAGCACTCAACTCTTAAATCTCCATAGGCATGGACATCATGTCGGCAATGGACAAGGGTGGTTGTTGAACCCGAGTTTCCGTACTGGAGGGAGGCTAAACGGTAGATGTGTTGGACATTTTCATTAGAAGTTAAAGACTAAAAAACGATAACTCGGCCCAAACACAAAGCCACCTAGCCTCTATGGTTAAACCATCAAACCACTGCGGCTCATATACAAATAACAGACTGCACTATGCAAGTCTCACATACTAGGGCAGGGACCTCTCAAGGCTAAGCTGCTATAGCTAGCAAACATGTACGGTGATCTCCAGACCTCTACCTACAACAACCGTCCCTAAACTAAACCTAAGCTATCTAAAAGTCAGTAATCTAGTCACTACGACTAACAATCACTAATTATAGATTAGTACAACCCTATAAGGAACAGACGTCAAACAGCTACTGAACAAAATATACTGCTACACTACACAACAGTAAACACGAGCTGAAATCAACCAACGCTACGTCAGAGGTTAAAGCTATACATAGCTATACGGGCTGAGCCTACCCAAGCCGTAAAGCTAGCTTAAAGGCAACACCTACCTCTACACAACCTCTGAATGGGGATTAACGATTTGATCCCCAAAACGGGGACAATCAATGGCTCTAATCCCAACCAATCAACAACTCTAATCCCAGACGTGCACCCAAATGTTACATGCACTGCTGGTGCTACCAAAAACACTGCTCGGTCTAGGGGATAATAATTATTATATTACCAAACATTTAACTATGCAATGTTATACACAACGAGTGTCCCACAAAGTTATTGCTATATATAAGGCCAACTGAAACCAAAAGGGAAAACTGCGGCAACTAAAACAGCAAATAGAAAAGCAGTGGCATACGCAGCAACATGGATGGTAGCGTCAGTCAGGTGCAGCAGACTCCGCAGTGAGACGGAGGCGGCTTCAGTGACCCCAGTCGAGACTGTCGGTGTCCGAACTTGTCAGCAATGACGACGTCCACCAGTCAACACCACACCAGTGACTGAGTTTGTCGACGATGACCACTGCAGCGAACTGTCGTTGGTGTTTCAGGTTGTACTTGCATGTCTGTCGAGTGAGTTTGCCGACGATGACCACTGCAGCGAACTGTTTTCCCTGGCAAAGCGCATGCAGAAAGTCATCCAGGTCGTGCATCTCGGAACAGACCGGACGTGGATGAAAACCACCGGCATTTCGATTCAAGTTACAACAGAAGTGTGTATTATGTGCATGTATATATGCACTTGTTATCAGCTTAGATCATTTTCTACAACGTCGTGTGTATTTAATTGATTTAGTGTGGAACCATCTGCTGACAGCATAGTTAACGTCGTACTATGGACATTATTGTGTAAAAGCAGAGTCAAGAGAGTAAAGTCGTTCTTGAACTACATGGTCTTATACAGGGTCAGCCAAAAAGCCTGACCTGTTTTGAAATGTTGTAGCTCCTGTATATGATGACTTAGAAATATGTTCTATACACCATATTGTTCAGTGCTTTATATTAAGACCGTAGTTTAAAATTTCACTAAATTTAAATTTTCTTCATGCAGCTTTAGTGAAACTATACATACCCTAAAAATAACACGTTATTTAAGCAATGACGTTATCTTTTTGTATCCCCCCTGTGTGGGTTCTGAGGTTTAGAATAGACTCACTCCGTTTCCTGGCCGGATGTCGTAAAATGCGACTGAACCAGGCACCCCTCAACCTTTGTGCATGGCCTCATTCTAATAGTGATGTTGGTCTGGAGTAAAGAGGGAACATTAACACAGCTGTTCTAGTTACTATAATACTGTGCAATACTCTTGTTGCGCGATGTTCTAGGAAGCTTATAGGTCCAGCCGATTGGGTTTTTGTCACACTGGGACCCTATGCTTTGATTGGCCTAGAGGTGGTTGCCTACAGTTCATTGTAACATGGTGGAGTGGTTCTGGTGGGATTGAAGCCTATCTCAGTGACCAACTGGTTTCCTTCAGTGCTTTGACGCTGTTGGTTGGGTCGTCTGGCCTGTAAAAATCGTCCCCAAAATTACATATAAAGTGTCGAGTAGGACGTTAAGCTTCTACTTACTCACTCTGTATTTGCTTTACTTAAAATGAACGATAAACACCGATTCATCACCAGTTCTTGAACATCTGTCGGTGAAAATCGACACTTCTAATGTGCAAATTCTGCTACAAAGCTTCACACATCAAGAAATAACTGGATTGAGGTCCAGACTATTCAGTGGACAGTTTTCCGGTTCGATAAACTTCGGTACATCATGAGAGTGCAGGTTTAATGGTCGAGTAACGTGACATCAGCGATACGCTGGTGCCCCATCCTGTTGGAAAATGATATCGTTGTCTGAAATATGGTGAATGTCTGGCAGTAATCTTTTAAAGACATTTTCACAATAATACACTTGTTTATTTTTGCTCGTGGATGTACGAAAACGGCTGACGTTTTCCAAGTTTTGATACAGCAGCTAATATTATAATGCTTTGTGAAAAATGCTTTCTGTCCTTTAACAGTCATTTGTCTGTCACGCCCTTCTTTGGGCTCACGCTTGCATACAGAAGTTCATTCTCTGAATTTGCAGGCATTTGGATGGTAAACATTTTTTTCCTGCAAACCAGAACACGATCAAAATTTTATTTTCTGAGCCATTTTTCAGATGCTCACAAGCAGCAAGTTTCAGCTATAGGCGTCAGACGGTCGGAAAGAAACTGGCCCTTGCGACATCATTGAGCTTGCAAAGAATATTTAATAAATAAGACACAATTAAAATTACTAACTCACAAAGCAGCTGCTTTGCTGCAAATAATGGTATCATTGGATCTATGGTACGTCATTTGCAGTGAAAGTTATTTATGGTCAAAATTAGCCTCGTTTTTTTGGCCGACCCTGTATAGGGCTGCTGGTCTCTGTTTTAGACCTTAACCAGACACTGTACTAACAGGTTTTATATTTGTTATATTTTCATGTGAGTTATATTTTCTTTTCTGTGTGTGGATATGTTACTTTCTGAATACTGTTTTCTCTAAGATTATGCTAAATATAAAACAGATGTTTTTCTCGATGAGATTATGTTTTGTGTCATTGTACATGTACGTTTCAGGTTTATGTGAGTATGTTGGATTCTGAGGCGGCAAGATACACTGAAAAGTCAAAGGAGCTCGTGATATCAGTTGAAAGGAAGATTGATGCAGCTACAGCACAGGTTCACAACATATTCAAGAAATACACAGTTGCTTGCTGTATATTTTGTTTTGTGTTTGTATCTTTAGGCTGCATCGAATACATGAGATGCGGTTTATTGCAATCAATGATTTTGGTGTCGTTTATTTATTGGTCTCTCCATCATGTGGGTGGGCAGTTGAAAATGGCTGAACGGATTGACGTCCTCTTTGGGGTGGAGACTCTTGGGTATTCAAGAAACATTGTGTTATATGGGATCCCCATACCTTACAGCAAGGGGGTTCAATGCGGCCTTTGCCAAATTACTTTTATTTTGGCTGATTGTTTTTTATTTGTATTTGACACTGTTGTCTGTTTATTAGTAAGAGTGTCCACTGTCCAGCTTATCGCAATATGGCCATCCCCAAGGATTTGATTGCCATTTAAGACTTGGAATGCAGGAACTTGAGCCTGTTAAACAAAACTAAAAGTGTGAGTATTGGTGGTTTTTAGGTGTTTCCTAAGGTGTTTATTAGTTACTGCTGGGCCAACTCACATGATGCTGTGGAGAAAGGGACAAGAAAAGTCAAAGGAGCACTCGGATTTTATGATCCACGGCAACTGAAGGAACATCTGGAAAAAAATGAAATCTTTTGTTGGATGGACATCAGCCACGTTGCACGAGTGTGTCTTTTTTTACACACTTTGATCAATTTTAGTAGCATTTGGCACACAGTATACTGAGGTAAGTTGCAGCACAGCAGTTATTTATCTGCCCACTTCACATTGCATTGCATAATAATGACTCTGTTAAGAAATGTTAAATATTGGGGTTGCACATACTGAAAAATATCCAGCTTTTCCACACGATTATCATCCAACATATTACAATATTACAATAACCATAATTGTAGGTTATAAGCCTGGACACTGCACCAAGTCAATTGTCTGTTGGCACACTGCCTTGCTGGAAGATGTCAGCATCACAGTAATGGCACAAGTAGATGAAGCATCTCTTGCACCGGCATTCAGCTCAATGTTATCATAGTATGCAACAGTAAAAATCTTCATTGGTCAGATTTCATCATCACATTTCAAAGTCATTTAAACAGATTTGTTGATGGAATGTATCAGCCAAAATGGTCCAAAAATCAAAAACTGATATTTCCCAAGGTAGTGTAGCAACAGTATGCAGGTGAGGTGGATAATTGTTGTGCTGTAAATTACTTCAGTATACTGAGTGCCAAATATTGTAGAAATCGGTTAACATTTGTGGAAACTATAGTGAAATAAAAAGGGGAGCGGTTTTTGGGGACACGCTGTAGTATCAACTTACGAATGAACTGTAACTGTCTTTCACTGATTGAGTGTTTGTTGATTTTCGAGTATATTGTCTGGCTGTTTAAGGGATTGTTGGAGTGGGAGCCCAATTGACTAATTGTCAGTCTCCGTAGCTGGATCAACCATACATATCATTTTTGTTCTGAATTGTGAACAAATCATCATTTAACTGAAAACTCAGTACATCTTATTTTAATTAATCATTTAGTTTTGATTAACCTTTTGTTGAACTGTTATATATTGTGCTGTTACTTTGCTAAAGATAGACAGGTTTGTGACTGCATCATTCTGTAGGGAAAGTTATTTGAAGAGATTGCTGATGGCCTGAAGCATGCAAAAGTAGTCATTGTTTGTGCTTCTGATGAGGTATGAATCTCTGTTTTTTTTTGGTTTTATCTTGTATTTTCAAAATAATATGATGTTTGGTAATGTTTATAATGTGGTCACTGTAATTCCCTTGTGAACTGCCTGGATTGGTGGAATAGGTCCTCTTGCCTGGGTGGTCTAAAAGACTGCCAAACCAGCCTTTAGTTTTTTTACCTTTATTTTTGCATAAGTTATTTGTTTTCTGCAGTAGTTGTTCAGAGTATTTTTTATATATTTTTGGTTGTTTTTTTCTTTGGTTCTCAGTTCCACTGGAATTGTTTGCCAGAAAAAAACTTGTCTACAAAGTGACGTGTTGTGCGTTGACTGAGACAGTAACTATGCTCATTCACTTTCTTACTGGTCACTGTAAAAACCTTTATGCTTCGTATTTCTGGTAGAACATTTACCATTATTTGACGAAGATGCATAAAAAATAACATATTAAGAGACATATTATGAAAAGAATGTAAAACGTATTGGTCATTTGGTGAATGCTTGCAGAAGCTGAATTAGCTCGGTTGGGTTTTTTGTGAACAACGAGAAATTGATTTGAACGGTTGTTGGTGGTGTAGCACTATTGCATGTTTTATGTTTGTTTTCAGTATGTCAAGTCTGACAACTGTCTGATGGAGTTCCGTTTTGCTGCAACTCAGCTTCGACTGCCGCTCATCATTGCTGTGGTTGGCACTGGTAATGAATGGGAGACCTCTGAGGTAGAGCTTCCGTATATAATGAGATGGTAAGTAAGTAAGTAACATCCTGAGCTGGGTTAACCTGACTTCAAAACTCCAATTTGGCCAGTCATTGTTATTACCCTCAGATGTGTTATAGGTGCTTTGGCTTGTAGTGGGTGCTGGCTGTGGGATAACAAATGAGGACCACCATTGTGTGTTGAAGTACATTCACGTTAGCATAGATGGAGCCATGCAAGTGTCGACATGACTCCAAGAAACCTATGTGTAAATTATTCACACCTAAAATATGCAGTTACATTTATACATGCACTGTTACTGTATGACAGTAGCTCCTTTCGTCACTGGGATGTTATTTAGTTAGTTTATTTATTTTCAATTTATTTTGATTGAAATGCATATGTATTTTAAAAATCTCTAAAAGTTAACCATTTTGACTGATACATTGGTGGACACAGTCAACTTAGCAGTATATTGTGACACAAGTTGCACTGCACAGTTTGTTTGTGACATAAAACAGTCTTTGTGATCAGAAACATATAATGCATTTGAAATTTGGTGGACAAATACTGTATGGTCACTGCATTTTAATAAAATTTATCATAGCTTGCCAGGTGTTGCTGCTTCCATTACAGGTTGGAATGATTTCACTCGGAGTTGGAGCACGAAAGGCCAACTTTCAGTATGAAAACCCGCATGGCTTTGATCAGTTGGTGGCAGCCGTAAAGAAATATGTGATACCAGGCGACATTGATGCAGGACGAGAGTCAGAATCAGGAACTCCAGGAGGACTCGATAACAGCCATCTGGCCTTCCAGGTTTGGCTTGTTACTTCTGAGAATATAACATGCTGATGTTGGACTTGCCGTCTTCCAGTCATCATTTTCCGAATTTCCGTAAAGTTTAGATGTGTAGATTTAAAGATACATGTATTTTAGAGAAATAAATATATTGCTGAGTACAGTTTATCAGAGTCATAAGAACTGTTATTATCGTTAATTTTTGAGTATTGGTTTGTAAAAGTAAGTAGGTGCTTAAGACATTGTTGCAAATTGTGAACTTCAGGTACTGTTATATGCAAATGTTACTACCATTTCATTTGTTTACGAAATGCATCTACCAATCTTTTGGAAGAACTGTGTGCAAGGTATTGTTGCTGATTTTGTTATTTTTTAGGAGCTGTTAGAACTTGCGCAACGCAAGTTTCTCCGCCAGATAGTACAGTATGCCGATGCTATGGAAGTAAGTCTGTTTCCACGTCTTTTTGTGCTCGACTTTTTGTCAAACGAGGAGAAAGCATTGTTGAAGGTGGCAGAAGAGCCAGCAGGTAAACCAACCAGTGAAGAAGTTCATCTTTGTCCATTGATGGCGACCGTAGCTGCAGAAGATGCTGCTGCTGTTGAAAATGATGAGGTTATCTTTACTTCTTGATACTCAGTTCTCACAATATGTTAAGTGAGTTGGAAAGTAAATTATGCATAGTTTATGCCTGTTATGTCAGTATGCCTCATCCATGCATTGATCGAGCATTGTCTGTGAGATTGGTGGCAGCTGATGACCGTTTCGTGTGCAGCATCATTTGCCATCGTTTCAGTTGGAATTATGCTTGATGTTATCCAGCCTCTTGGCTTCCATTGATATAGTTTGGCCTGCGTTGAGTCTTCTTTGCAGTTAATACAAGTTGTCCCACACTTTCACTCACCACATGTCTCAACCCTCAGTACTGTAATTTCAGCAGTGCAGCTTAGTTTATAAACTGTAGCATACTAAGTATAATGGTATGTGTGTCAGTTTTGTGCGAAATGTGAATTGTATTCTGGTTAGGACTTAGTCAAGACTTTTAAATTTTTTAATTATTTATGGTTGTTTTAAAACTTGTACTTAGCATGATACAACAATGTGCAAAATTTTTCATGCTTGATATCAGTTTTACTGAAGGTCAAGTGTATATCACAGTAAGTTCTGTTTCTGATAGATTTGTTCACATTCATCGAATGCTGCAAAGAAGCCAGATCGACCATCGTCAGTGCTGAAGACACGTCGGCAGCTGCAGAGACAAGGCACCATCGTGCTCCCTGCTGTACAGGAACAAGCTTCCTTTGACAACAACTGCTGCATACGTACTCTGTGTGAATTTGAAGAGGTATTTCAAACATGCTGCATAATAATAATTGTATGAATTCATTGTCAGCTGTCACCCAGAATAAAACGGTCAGAGCTTGCATTAGACAATCAAATGCATAGAATACTTTCAAACACAAAATAAAATACTGTAATAATATTAATTTGTATTAGACATTTTAAATGCATATGTTTACAGTTTTGTCGATAGATTATGCCCACAAATAAATAGGGGCATTTCCGGACTTTACGCTTGATTGGACCTTGGCAAAGCATGAAATACAAGTGAAATGTAAGGTAGATGGTAGGCGCAAATGAAACTGGCAAAACAGATGAACTAAGGTGAAGAGATTGGTAATATTACCGTCTGAATCTTTACTGTTCTTGAATTACTTGATAACAGAATTGCATATTTTTGTACTGCACATTGTAATGTAGAGAATTTGATGCCACATTGCAGTTGGAGTGTTGCTGGTTTAGGGTTGGCATGCTACATCACATTTTGTTCCGTTGACCATGTTTGGGAGCTCTGCTGAATGGAACGATTTTCTGTTGAAGATCTCAGCATACATGTCACGTTTGCTTGCTATTCTGAAGCACACAACCCTGCAGCTGTCTATTCTGACAAGTGACGCAGGCGAGCAGCTTCGCAAACTCATGGATGAGGTGTGAAAGAATTGTGATGCTCTGAATCATTCATTATATTAGATGCTAATTGTTCAGTTAATTGTTGCATCTCTGTTAAGCCACTAAATTAATCTAAATCTGTTATATGTGACGAGTTTGTTACTAAACATGTTGAAGTGGAACTTGAGGATGTTAAAAGTGAAGGTAATGTCTGTACACTTGATGTGCCTCTTCAGTAAGGGACAACTTGTATTAACCTCGTCAAAATAGCACTCAGTCAATGGATCACACAGTATCACCTACACATCCATGCATTTATTCATGAACAAAATGTACATACCTGTCATTGCCTTTTGATTCGTGTTAGTGATGCTAACCACTATACCACAAAGTCTGGTTAAGTATTAAGCACTTTTCCACATGCATTGCACTGTCCGATGCAATGTTTGACATTACTCACAACAGCGTAGTGACAACTATGTCTGAGCTGCACAGTGCAATGTGTGGCATTCTTACGTCGTTCTTGCATTATTAATACAATCTAGGGAAAAGTACCTCGGTGTTTTTGTGACTGCAGTTCATTTAGTCTGAGTGAAAACATTATTGTAGAAATGTGGACTGAGTCCTGACTTCAAAGAGCAGTACACAGACCTGCGAAAGTTTCTGATGGAAGGTGGCGGGAACACTGAACATCAAAATCTTGCAAGGTTATTTCCAGTTATTGCTAAACATTGCTGCTTTGTACGTGTATGCATAAGACTGGAATGATATGTGTTTATGCTGATATAAAGCAACATTTATTTTATAGTAAATCAGTTACTTGTCAAAATGCTTAAATTATGGTATATTACGTCTGGCATTAGTCACTGAAAGAAAGAATAGACTTGATCAGTTTTGTGAGTTTTTGAAACATTAACACGTTACTTGACAGCTTATGTAGTGTAAGAAATCTATGAGAAATTGCTTGAACAATGCATAACAAAACTTGTTGTGTAAACAGTTTAAAGTAATAATGTTGTAATTAGCTTTCTTGAAACCCCTATCTGATTCGTCTACGACTAATTAATGTTTGATGTATTTTTTACACATTAATATGACTACTGTTCTTGAATGTGAAATTTTTAACTGGCTAAAAGCCTTTCGTGGTGGAGCAGTAAATGAGTAGTGCAGTGCATGTGTTTGATGTCTGGTTGGTAGATGTCGTCTGACAAGTGGAAAGGTAGTTTGGCTGTGCTGTGAGCACCGGAAGCAAGACGGCCTCACAGTATTGTCAGATGAACTTGCTGTCTCTCAGGATGCAGGCTTCAACATGAATTCAGCATTTCAAGATTTCACGTCAAATAACAGTCAACATCAGAAACAGTCGGAAGCTGCAAAACCTTCGACTGTAGGTAAGAAGACTGTTAATATGAACTCCGTCAATACTGTAGACATTTGGTGGCGGCTGTGGCCAAAGAGGAATCAGGCATGCAACTCATAGTCATTTATATGTGTCATTATGTGTCATTATAAAACTAATCTTAATTGGTTCATTTTTAAAGACCCACTAGCACAAAGCCTGTGGGCATAAATATTGATATTTGGTTAGTTAAGTTCTGCATATGGAAATATGATGACATTTTAGCACTAAATTTACTGTATGTTAACTATACAAATTGATTTTACATTATTTTAAGGCACTGAATAGCCTAATATGTGCTGATGTGCCTTCATGCATTTTACTATATGGGTTAATCTGCTTTTGCTTTGTTATTTATTGTTGCAGTGTTAATTAAGTAAAGGTTTATGGTTTTGTTATTTGTTGCATATACAGCATCTAAAGACAATGCCAACAGAAGGACAGCAGCTCGCGGCAAGCTGATTGGTGCCGGCATGGCAGCCCAGGCTGCCAAGAGCCAAGCTGTCAAGGGCAGTAGAACATGCATCCTTATGTGATTACTCTTTGCAGTCCATCTTTGGTGTTTTAGCATTTATTAACATTTCTTGTGATATTTGCACTTGCATGTTTTGCAGTATTTTTATTATTTTTTTATTGTTGACCTGCTGAATTTTTCTGTTATATTCTGTTGTTTCATGTCTGTGATAACTGTTAATTGCAGTTGTTTTTATATGGGTGCGTTTTGTTTTTTTATACTATTATTATTCCGTAATCAGAATGTTTTATTTTGTGTTGCAGTATAAATGTAAATGCTGTACTTTGTAGTGTAGTCAAGTTACGATGTCATGGCACTGTGGAAATACGTGTTGTAATTTTGTCGTCATTATAATAAAAAATGTAATGTAACTAAAGCTGCCTGTGGACTGTGATTTGCATGTAATGTAATGTATTTGCTATTTAACGTTTCCAGAAGCGAAATTGATAGTTTCATTTACCATTGTCTAGCAAGATCTCGTTAAAATTTTAACTAGTCATTAATCTGTTACTCTGTGAGTGTTTATTGCTTTGTATTTTGTGCACACTGCATGTATTATGTTATAAAGGTGGTTTTTGGAATGTGTAGCATGTGTATTTACTGCATGAGCTTAGCCAGTTGACTGGAACATCACAGAAAATTATTTACAGTATTTTTAGGTTGTCTATATACACCTTGCCAACTCAGTGTAGAATCCTAATGTTTATTTGTCTCTGGCGTAGGTCTTGTTAGTCTCCAGCTATGCTGGTGGTATGAGTTATCATACAGGGTGTTCCAAAAAATGGCACAAAGTTTGTGGCACCATACTTTTGCAACCACGCATCACAGTCATGTGGTTTTCAACAAAATGTCCAGAAATAAATTACTTACATGACAAAGGCCAACGCCTGAATGCAGCAGTTAAGTATTCTTTGTTTTGCAGTTGGCAAGTGAACTATTCGAAAACAAAATTTTTTGACAAATTCCTGAAAAAACAAAGTTCATGCCAAAATCAGTGTCCAGAATTAAGAGAAAAGGTGCTCAATGTGTCCATCACGAAAACGAACAACCGACGATAGTCGTTTTGACCACTGTTCAGTAGCACCATCGATTAGCTCTTGACAGATCATGTCTCAGCAACTGTTCAGGACATGCTTCAGATGATCAACATCCTCAGTCTTCTGACGATATACCAGCTGCTGCACAGCCCCCCCTCCCCCCAAATAGTAATCATTCTATCAACACTCCAGTCTTTTTCAGTTTGAATGTGGTCAACGGTGCCATTTTAATTGTTTACACGCAGGTCACGTCCACCGACCTATAGGTCGGTGGTCACGTCACTGATGATGTGCGGCTACTTCCGGTCAGTTAACAAAGAATATATATCAACTAGACAAATATTTTTGTTAATCGGTTGACAGCAATCTCCGCTGCATATTTTAATGCAAATGTCAATCCTAGGACAAACAATTCATAGCTAATTGCATGTCAAATTTTGTGCCATTTATTCTGGAACACCCTGTGTTTATATATATATATATAT
>Ga0126335_1000553_pt1 | contig 18249 bp, 4 predicted proteins | sample OlaspJWI45metaG_FD_108409 | JGI IMG/M metagenome (GOLD analysis project Ga0126335, IMG submission 108409) | Marine gutless worms symbiont microbial communities from Oahu, Hawaii - Olavius sp. 1 OAHU.JWI-45 metaG | ecosystem: Host-associated > Annelida > Digestive system > Unclassified | place... | reverse complement strand
GCCCACGGCCGTGGGCACGGTGCTCAATACCCAGCAATACACGGTGTCCATCGATGATCACGAGAGCATCACCGAAGGCGACGGTGCCGACCAGATCGTCACGTTTACCGTCAGCCTGGATCTGGCCGGCGAGGTCGACGTCACGATTCCCTACACCATCGATCTGACCGAATCTCCGGCGGCCACGGACGGGGCCGATTTTGTCGTCAGTGCCGGCAGTGTCGTTATCCCGGCCGGCAATGATACCGCTCTGATCCCGGTCACCATCAAAGCCGATACGATCACCGAATATAACGAGGTATTCAACATCGTCCTGGGCGCGGTCGTCGGCCCGGGAACCGTGGACCCGGCCAACGGCGAGGGACGCGGTGTCATACTAAACGACGACAACTACACCATCACGATCGACAACGCCCTCGGTGTGCCTGAAGGCAACAGCGGCGACACCAACACGGCCGTCTTTACCGTGACCTTGTCCGGAGCGGGCGAGGCGACCGTGGACGTGCCTTACGGTATTGCCCCGGATCTTGGCTTATATCCGGCCACCATCGGCACCGATGTGGACGATCTGCCGGGACCCCCGGCACCGACCGTGGCCCTGACCGGCGACGGCGACACGGCTACCATCAACATTACGGTCAACGGCGACGATGAAGTGGAAGCCCCACTTGAAATGTTCTGGGTCAACCTGCGCCTGACCGGCCTGCCGATTGATGCGGGCGGCTCGGATATTGATGGCCTGGGCACGATCGCCGACAACGACTCCTATACGATTACCATTGGCGACAGCACGGTCGCCGGTGAGGGCGACAGCGGCATCACCCAGGCCGCGTTTACCGTCACGCTGTCCGGCCTCGGCAGCTGGCCGGTGGATGTGCCCTACGCACTGGCAGCCGGTGCCACCAATCCGGTTATCATCGGCACGGACGTGGCCGATCTGCCCGGTCCCCCGGCACCGACCGTCACCCTGAACGGCGCCGGCGCCACCGAGACGATCTTTATCGATGTCAACGGTGATACCCGGGTCGAATTTAACGAAACTTTCAACGTCAACCTGGATCTGACCGGCCTGCCGATCGCTGTGGCCGGTTCGGACACCGAAGCGTTGGGAACGATCACCGATGACGATCAATACACCATTGCCATCAACGGCGACGGCAGCGTGCTCGAACCGGACGCGGCCGCAACCGTCGACCATATCTTCACCGTCAACCTGGTGGGCGACGGCGATGTGCCCGTATCGGTACCTTTTAGCGTTGTGGGCGGTGCTCTCCCGGCGGCGACCATCGCGGCCGGTGACGACATCGAGCCGAACACCAATACGCTGGCTTTTGCCGGCGGACCCGCCAATCTGCCGGTCACTCTAACGGTCAACGGCGACGATACGGTAGAGCAGGACGAGACTTTTAAACTGACCCTGGGTGCGATCGTGGGCCCGGTAAACCTGGGCGCCTCGGATACCGAGGGCGATGGCACCATCACCAACAACGACCAATATACGCTTTCGATCGACGACCTGCCCGCTATCACCGAGGGCGACAGCGGCAGCACCACCGCCACTTTCACCGTCAGCCTGGACCAGGCCGGCGGGCAGGATGTGAGCGTGGCCTACTCGGTGGCCGGCGACACGGCCACCCTGGGCGACGACTTTAATGCCGTCGACGGATCGGTAACCATCGCGGCCGGCGATACCAGCGCCACCATCGATGTGACCATCAACGGGGACACCCGGGTGGAAATCGACGAAACCTTCAATATCACCCTGGGCGCCGTCACCGGGCCTGGCGTGGTTTCGGCCACGGACAACATCGGTACGGGCACCATTGCCAACACCGACCGCTACACCATTTCAATTGCCGACAACAATGCCATCAACGAGGATACCGGCCTTGACACCATCGGTCAGCTGATTGTCAGCCTGAACGAAGCCGGCGACCTGCCGGTTACCGTCGCCTACAGCGCCACCGGCGTCACGGCCAGCGAAGGCCCTGACTTTGAAGCGCCCGACAGCACGGTCACGATTTCGGCCGGCGACACCAGCGCCACCATCGATGTCACCATCAAGGGCGACACCCGGGTGGAGGCCAGCGAGACCTTTACCGTCAGCCTGGGCACCGTCACCGGTGAGGGTGACGTATCCGGTGCGGCCGGCACGGCCACCGGCACGATCCTCGACAACGACAACTATACGATCGCGGTAGCCCCGCAACCCAACATTACTGAAGGCGATGCCGGTTCCAGCCCGGTCCAGTTCAGCGTCACTCTGGACCAGGCCGGTGACCTGCCGGTGAGCGTGGCCTGGACCGTGTCCGGCGACACGGCCACCGAAGGCACCGATTTTTCGGCCGCCGACGGCACCCTGAACTTTGCCCCCAACGATACCGTGAAAACCATCGATGTCACCATTAACGGTGATACGATCACCGAAACCGACGAAATTTTTTATGTTACCCTGGGCACCGTTACCGGGCCGGGCGCCTTGTCCCTGGCCAACGGGGAGGCCGCTGGTACGATCCTGAACGACGACCAGTACACCATCTCGATTGCCGATATCACCAGCATCAGCGAAGGCGATGCGGGCAGCACCACGGCGACCTTTACCGTCAGCCTGGATCAGGCCGGTGAGGACGGGGTCGATGTGGCCTACACGGTTGCCGGCGTCAGCGCCGACGAAGGCACCGACTTTGATGCTCCCGACAACTCGCTTGTTTTTGCCGCCGGCGAAACCAGCAAGACCATCGATGTCACCATTTACGGCGACAGCCGGGTGGAAGTCGATGAAACCTTCGATATCGTCCTGGGCGGTGTCACCGGTTCCGGTGCACTGTCGGGTACGGACAATGTGGGCACGGGTACCATCATTAACGACGACAATTACACGCTGACGATCGTGGGCGACGGCAGCACCAGCGAGCCGGACGCCCCGGCCACAGCCACGCACACCTTTACGGTCAACCTGGTGGGCGCCGGCGATGTGCCCGTATCGATGCCTTACAGCATCGTGGGCGGCCCGGTTCCGGCGGCCACCATTCTGGCCGGTGACGACATCGAACCGAACGCCAGCACGCTGGCATTTACCGGCGGTGATGAGAGCCTGCCGGTTAACGTGATTGTCAACGGCGACGACCGGGTCGAAAACGACGAGAGCTTCAAGCTGGTTCTCGGTGCGATCACCGGTCCGGTGGATCTGGTTACTGCAGACACCGAGGCCGATGGCACCATCGTCAATGACGACCAATACACGCTGACCGTCAGTGACAACCTGGGCATCGTCGAAGGTGACGCCGATCACGATGTCAATTTTGACATCAGCGTCGACCAGGCCGGTGACGTGGATGTGACGGTCGCATTCATGCTCATGGACTGGTGGGACTGGCCCACGGTGGGCACCACCCTGGGCCTTGACTACCTGGAGCCCGCCGTTCTTCAGGCCACCATCCCGGCCGGCCAGACCAAGGCCACGGTGCCGATCACGATCATCGGCGATACGCTGGTGGAACACGACGAAGAGTTCCGGATCCAGCTGACCATGGTCTTATCCGGTCCCGGTGTGATTTCCGCGGTCAAAGATTACGGCACCGGCCATATTCTCCAGGAAGAAATCTATCAGGTCACCATCAAAGACCAGCCTGTCATCGTGGAAGGCAATTCGCCGGACGTGAACTGGGCCTATTTCGAAATCGAGCTCGACAAACCCGGGGAAGCCTTTATCGAAATCTCCTATTCGATGGCAAGCGGATCCGCGACAAAAGACGTCGATTTCCAACCCGACTACAACATGGCACCGCCGCCCGATATCTGGCCGGCCTGGGCCGATGGTTTTATGGGGGGTGGACAGCTTTGGTTTCAGATCCAGGGCGACAACATTCCCGAAATCGACGAAAAGTTCACCGTCACCCTCGAATCGATCAACGGCCCGGCCGTTTTTGGGCCAAAATTCGTGGCCGAGGGGACCATCATCAACGATGACGATTACATGCTGACCATCATCGACAGTGCCGCCATCGCCGAAGGCGACAGCGGCACGACGGTGCAGGGTTTTGCGGTCAGCGTCGACCAGCCCGGCGAGGTTGACGTGGCGGTGGACTATGCTGTCACCGGCGGCACGGCTGCCGACGGCACCGATTATGTCCTGCCGGCCGGCCCGATCACCATCCCGGCCGGCGCCACCAGCGCCAGCATCGATGTGACCGTCAACGGTGATGTGATCGTGGAAAACAACGAGACCTTTGAAATTACCCTGAACACCGTTTCCAGCGGACCGGGTACGATTTCTGCCACCGACAACGTTGCCATCGGCACCATCTTAAACGACGACAATTACGTTGTTTCCATCGATGACGAAACCGACATTGTCGAAGGAAATTCCGGCGGCTGGGCCAAACCCTTTACCGTCCGATTGGACAGTGCCGGCGAGGCCGATCTCACCGTCGCCTATTCGGCGACCGGTTTAACGGCCGTCCAGGGGATCGACTTTTTCCGTCCGGCCGATTCGGTGACCATCCCGGCCGGCGATACCTCGATCACTTTCGACGTGGGCATCATGGGTGAGTCCATCGTCGAGAACGACGAGACCTTTGAAATCGCCCTGGGCGCGGTTACCGGCCCGGGTATTGTATCGGCCACCGACGGGGTGGGCTCCGGAACGATTAAAAACGACGATTTTTACACCATCGGCATTGCCGACATCGGCAGCATCGCCGAGGGGGATGCCGGTTCGACCACCGAGACGTTTACGGTCAGTATCGATCAGGCCGGCGAGGTCGATGTCACCATCGATTACACTGTTGACGGCGGTTCGGCCCTCGAAGACACCGATTTTTCCGCTGCGGACGGATCGGTGACCATCCCGGCCGGCGACACCACCGCCAGCATCGATGTCACCATCTTCGGCGACACCGATGTCGAACAAAACGAAACCTTTGACATCAACCTGGGCCTGGTTTCCGGGGCCGCCGGCGTGGTCGGTATTGAAAACGTCGGCACCGGCACCATCGTCAACGACGATTCTTATGCCGTGTCCATCGCCGATGAACCCGCTATCGCCGAAGGCAATTCCGGCACCAGCCCGGCCGCGTTCACCGTCAGCCTGGACAGGGCCGGCGAACAGGATGTGACCGTCAATTACTCGGTACTGGCCGGTACGGCCACCGATACGGTTGACATGACCGCCGCCACCGGTTCGATTGTCATTGCCGCAGGCGCCACCAGCGGCACCATCAATGTGGACATCATCGGTGACACGGTGGTGGAGAACGATGAAACTTTTGCCGTCCAGATCGATTCGATCAGCGGACCGGGCATGGTGCCCACCCCCGCCGACGGCGAAGCGCTCGGTACAATCCTCAATGACGATAGTTTCGAGATCGCCATCGACAGCATCAGCGTATCCGAAGCCGACGCCAAGGCGACCTTTACGGTCAGTGTCGTGCAGGCCGGCGATATCGATGTGAGTGTCGATTTTGCCACCGGCGATGCCGGCGATACGGCCACAGCCGATGCGGACTACACGTCGGCCTCCGGCGTGGCGCTCATCGCGGCCGGCACCAGCAGCACCACGATCGAAATCGACCTGCTGGACGATACCCTTTATGAATTGGACGAAACCTTTACGGTGGCCCTGGGCGCCATCACCGGGGCCCCGGGTGCGTATACGGCCGGCAAGGACAAAGGGATCGGCACCATCTCAGATGACGGGGATACCTACGAAGTCTACCTGGTCGAACCGCTGCAGGTCGTGACCGAGGGCACCGATGCCAGCGTGACCTTTACGATCGCGCTCGACCAGGCCCTGCCCGAGGACATCAGTGTACCGTTTATTATCAGCGACGGCTCGGCCGAAAACGGCGACGACTACCTGGTGCCCGCAGCGCCGGTCAGCCCGGTTGTGTTTACCGCCGGTGAGACCAGCAAAGCGATCACGATCGACATTGTCGATGACGATCTGTACGAGAACCAGGAAGATTTCAATATTACCATCGGCAATCCGGCCTACGGGAACAACACCCTGGGCAATGTATACAGTGAATGCGATATCAACGACGACGGTGTGGACACCTACCAGGCGACTTTGTCCGGCGGGACCACCGTGGCTGAAAGTGCCGGTACGGTCACCCTGACCGTGGACCTGGACCAGCCGGTGCCGGGCGGTGCCACCGTCGGTATCGACCTGGCCGGCAGTGCCATTTTAGGCGCCGGTCTGGACTATATCATTACACCCAGCGGTCTGGACCTGGTCTTCAACGACACCGAGACCAGCAAAACGATTACGCTGGATATCAACGACGATACCCTCTACGAGCTGACCGAAACCATCGAGGTCGGCCTGAGCCCCGATACGAATGGCACCACCGACGGCAGCCCGCAAATCGTTTCGATCACCAACGACGATACGTTTGCATTCGCCATAAGCGGGCCGAACAGCGTCAATGAAGCCGACGGTACGGCGACCTTTACCGTGACCCTGGACCAGATGGTCCCCGGCGGAACCTCGATTGACCTGGTTGCCGCCGGCAGCGGCGCCAACCCGGCCACGCTCGGTGCCGACCTGTCCTTCAGCCCCACGACGGTTGTATTTTCCGATTCGGAGATTTCACAGACCGTCGTCGTGGTGATCCTGGACGATGCCCTTGTCGAAGCGCCGGAAGAATTTGATATGACGGCGACAACCACCGATCCGAACGCCGATCCGACGCCCTTCAATTATACCTGTGCCATCATCAGCGGGGACGGATACGTGCTCGATATCGGCGATGTCACTGTAGACGAAGACGGCAGTACGGCCTTTATCAGCGTGTACATCGCACCGGCAGTTGCCGCCGGCGACAGCCTCACTTTTGACTACGCCACCGCCGACGGGACCGCCCTGGATGGCACCGATTACACCGCCACCAGCGGCAGCATTGCCGTTTTACCGGGAAATGACACGGTGTCGATCGGAATTCCGATTCTTGACAACAATCTGGATACGGCCGACCGGCAATTTACCGTCACCATCAGCAACAACAATAGCGTGCCGCCCAACGCCAGCCTGATCAACGATGCTACCGGCACGTGCACGATTAACGACAACGACGTGACCGTTACATTCCTGGTGGACGGCAACGGCAATGTTTCCGGGGCAAACCCGTTTGTCCAGGTCGTCAATATCGGCGAGTCGGTGAGCGATGGCGTGGCCGAGCCGGATCCGAATCACTTCCTGTTCAACTGGAGCGGCGATTTTACCGGCGACCACACGGTTTCCCTGGTTTCTCTGGGCAGTGTGATCGAAAGCAAAACCATCGTGGCCCACTTCAAGGAAAAACCGAAAGTCAGGACCATCGTCGATCCGGACGTGGACCTGGTTGATGTGTTCCACGGCGAGATTTCACCGGGCGGCAGCGGCGACAACTGGGTGCACATGGACTACCTGTCCGACAACACCTTCACCATTGCGGCCGAAAACAGTTACTGTATCGGCAACGTGAGCATCGACGGGACGTCATACGGAGCGCTCGAGGAACACACGTTCACCAGTGTTGACCGGCTCAGCCCGTCTTACTACGAGGTGCACGCCACCTTCAGGGATCGGTTTACGCTGACCGGCCAGGTCGATCCGCTCAATGCCCGTGACGGCAGCGGCGGCAGCGGCACCTGGCGGGTGATCGATACGGCCACCAACGGTGTGGACTACAACTCGGGCTGGCTGACCCACAACGAGATCGTCGAAGTCCCCTGCGATATATACGAGGTCAATGTCGAGTTCAGTCCCCAGACCGGTTGGGAAACCCCGGCGACCCAGACCCTGTCCCTGACCGAAGACTACACCGTGGTCGGCTGGTACCGGCCCATCCTGACAATCACCTCCGCCAACGGCCTGGTCACCAGCTCGGACACCCTGATATCCTGTCCGGACGGCGCTGACTGTACCGAAACCTATGACTACAACACCAAGGTTACCCTGACCGCTACGGCCGACGACACGTTCGTGTTTTCCAACTGGGATGTCGATCTGGCCGGCAGCTCACCGGTGGCCTCTTTCTTTATGGATCAACCCCGCAACATCACCGCCGTCTACGAAGGCCTGACACCCGACAATGCCGATCTGGACGGGGATGGCTGGAGCAAAAACGACGGCGACTGTGACGACGCTGACGACACCATCTATCCGACCGCCAAAGAGCTGTGCGACGGTGTCGACCATGACTGTGACGGTCTGCGAAACGACACCGACCCGATCGACCCGGATTGCGAGGATGCCGAGCTCGGTCTGGCCAACCTGCCGCTGGACACGCTGCTGCAGCCCGCCCCGGCCACGATCATGTTCGTGATGGACGACTCGGGCAGCATGGACTTTGAGTTCAGCAACCCTGCCGGCCCCAACGAAGACTGGAACGAGCGCGACTATCTGTGGGACGACGACAAACCGGGCCAGGATAACACCTACAAGAGTTCATACCGTTACCTGCCAGATGCCGATCGCGGCTACTGGCGCACCCAGTGGTCGGACCACAACACCCTGTACTACAACCCGCAAATCGAATACCTGCCCTGGAAAAAAGACGACGGCAGCCGTTACAACTTTGCCGACCTCGACAGCAGCGGCACTTCGATCTGGCCCAAGGCCTACCAGGATCCGAACAAGCACGAAGACAATTACAGCCTCGATTTGACCGACGTCTTCTGGACCCTGGGCGACAGCTCCGGCGACGATGCCGATTTTGATACCGATGCGGTTATCATCGACAGCCACAAAGCCAGTCCGGGGACCTTTGTACTGGACGATAACAGCAAGTGGCGGGTGGACAATAACCATGGCGAAGGCTACGATAGAAACTTTTACGATACGGCTATTCCCGCCAATGGCAATAACGGTAACACCCGCCGGGCCACCTGGACGCCGAATGCGCTGCCGGAAGGCTATTACGATGTCTATGCCTGGTGGCGCGACATCGGCAACTATGCCACCAGCGTGAAGTATGTGATTCACCATAAAGATACTGTGGGCGGTGTCAAGACCACCACCGACATTTACGTCAACCAGGAGCAAAACAGCAGACGCTGGAACCGCCTGGGCGACACCTCGGTCTGGATCGACGCTACGACCGATCCCAAGGTGGTGCTGGAACATTATGTCACGAACGGCGGCAACCACGCCTGTGCGGACGCGGTGGCCTTTTTGCGGGTGGGCGGCGCGGCGGACCCGAACGTCTACAATGCCCATTACTATGTCACCATCAACACGAAAAAGCTCGATATCAATGGCGACGTCATCTACGACGACGAGGGCAACATCGTTTACGAAACCGACGCCAACGGCGTGCCCATACCCGAGAGCATCTACCTGGTCAACCTGGATGACAGCGTCAAGTACAACAAGGTGACCGTCAACGGCAGTGGGTTTGTCACCGGCCTGGAATTGATCACCGATCCGGCCGATGTTCCCGAAGAGATCAAGGTGCCGGTGCGTTCTGCCGAGATCTACGACTACACGGATCCGACCGATGCCGTAGAGCAGTGGCAGGCCGAACGGCGCAACTTTAGCAACTGGTACAGCTACTACCGGCGCCGCGAGCTGACCGCCAAGGCCGCCGTGGGCGAGGTGATCAGCGGTCTGCGCGGCGTGCGCGTGGGCTTCAAGTACATCAACGGCAAGGGCCAGTCCAACAAAACCGTCCCGCCCAAAGCCGTGCGGGTCACGACCCTCGATCTGGAGACCGGCGAGGAACTCATGGAAAACGACGACAATCTGCTGGCCGATTTCTATGACTTTAATTCCAACGGTGGTACGCCCCTGCTCCAGGGATTATATGACGTGGGCAGATTTTTTGACCAGAACGACAAATCCACCGGCGGTATCGGCAACGATAAGAACGGCCCCTGGTACATGCCCGAAGGCGGCAAATCCCGCGGCGGCGAGTGCCAGCAGGCCTTTGCGATCCTTTTTACCGACGGTTATTACAACGGCGGTAAGCCGAGTGATGATCCGACCGACCCGAAGGACAATGTCGGCAACAATGACGGCGACAATACGACCCCGGTCGATACAACCCCGCTGGCCGGTCACGGGAACTACCTGTTCGCCGACAACTGGGATAGCACCCTGGGCGACATCGCCATGAAGTATTACGAGACCGATCTGTCTCCGTCACTGGAAGATGACGTGCCCAGCAGTGATAAAGACTACGATGACGCCAAGCACCAGCACATGGTGACGTACTCGGTGTCGTTCGGTTTGAACGGTACTCTGGATCAGGATGAATACGACCTTTACAACGATTCACCCGACCTGATCAAATACCCCAAATGGCCCGATCCGCTGAGTAAAGAAGATCACAAAATCGACGACATGTGGCATGCGGCGGTCAACGGTCGCGGTCAATACATGAGCGCCCAAAACCCGGAAGAGTTGATCAGCTCGATGACCGAAATCATGGACAACCTGATTTCGCGCATCGGTTCGGGATCATCGCTGTCCATCAACGGCGAGGAACTGAACACCGGGACGATCATGTTCCAGGCCAGTTACTCCACCGATGGATGGGAGGGCGACGTCAAAGCCTATAACGTCGATCACAAAACCGGCATGGTCGATACCAACTCGCCGGTGTGGAGTGCCAGCAGCGAACTGGACAAGCTGGACTGGGATGTGCGTCAAATCGCGACCTACAATCCGGCCAGCGGTCGTCTCGATCCTGATCGCAAGGGCATTGCCTTCCAGTGGGACGACCTGACCGGCGGCCAGCAGGTCTTTTTGAAAGATAACCCGCTGTTGAAGGATCTCCAGGATCAGGGCGATACCATCGGTAGAGACCGCCTGGAGTTTTTGCGCGGCAACCATGCCAAGGAGAACAAGTTCTCCGGCGGAACCATGCGCAGCCGCAATAGCAAACTGGGCGATATTGTTCACTCGGCACCGTTCTATGTCGACTATATCAGGGAAGTGGTCATCGACGGCGACACGACCTACGAACCTTACGGCATGCTATACGTGAGTGCCAACGACGGCATGCTGCACGCCTTCCGTTCCACGGACGGCAAGGAGCTGTTTGGCTATGTGCCCAACCTGGTGGTCGAGAACCTGGGCCATCTGACACTGCCCGAGCCGTACTTCCGGCACCGTTATTATGTCGACCGGACGGTTCACATCCGCGAAGTGGGACACAAGGAACTGGGCGTCTTCAATAGCGAAAAATTGCTGGTCGGCGGTCTGGGTAAAGGCGGCAAGGGGTATTTCTGCCTGGATGTCACCAATCCGGAAGACAATACCGAGGCCAATGCCGACACCTGGGTCAAGTGGGAATTCCCGCATGCCGACACCGACCCGGCGGTCCTGGCCAACCTGGGCTATGCCTACAGCGAAGCCTACATCGTCAAGTCCAACATCCCCACCGATCCATTTGATCCGAACGATCGCTGGCGCTGGGTGGTGGTTTTCGGCAACGGGTATGCCAGTGCCAACGGATCGGCCGTCCTGTACGTGGTGGACGCCAAGACCGGTGAGCTGCTCCGAGAGATCGACACCGGGGCTGTCGGCGGCAACGGCATGAGCACCCCGACGCCGATCGATATCAACGGCGACTACCGCCTGGATTATGTCTACGTCGGCGATCTGCAGGGCAACGTCTGGAAGTTTGATATGACCGATGCCGATCCCGACAACTGGGACAGCGCCTACTTTGACATCGACACCGGCGACCGTGTGCCGCTGTTTACCGCCATTGCCCGGGAGAGGGATCCTGACGGGACCTATCCGACCGATGGTGAAACATGGCGGCAGCCAATCACCGCCAAAATCAATGTCATGCGGCATTGCGAGGCGACCCAGAACGGTTACCTGGTAATGTTCGGCACCGGCAAGAGCCTTTCCACCGCCGATCTGGAAGATACCCATTACCAGACCATTTACGGCATCTGGGACTACGGTGCGAATTCAACCCAGTATGTCGGCAGCTTTATGCGCGGTGCCACCCGGGAGCTGGAAAACCTCGACACGACCGCCACGCTGCTGGAACAGACCGTGGAGTACGAGGATGACCTGGTGCGGGTGCTCACCGACCACACGCCGACCTGGGAGACCGACAACATGGGCAAACCGATCAGTCATGCCGGCTGGTTTTTTGACCTGCCGCTGAGCAAAGAGCGGATTGTCAAGACCGCTACCCTCCGGGGAGGCAAACTGATTATCATTTCCTCCATCCCCGAAACGGACCCCTGTTCGGCCGGCGGCAGTTCGGTTGTGCACGAAATGGATGCCTGCTCGGGCGGGCGCCTGGAACAGGCGCAGTTCGATATCAACGACGACGGCGTGATCGACGAGAACGACTATATTGTCATCAAAAAGATCGACCCGGATACCGGCAAGGAGGTCGAGATCTATCTGGCGCCGACCGGTTTGAAATTCGACGCCATGATCCACCCGCCGATCATCATCGAGACCCCGGGCGGAGAGACCGAGCGCAAATACTTCAGCACTGCGGCCGGCAACATCTCCACCATGGAAGAACAGTCCGAGGTCAAGGGGATGTTCTTCTGGCGGATGCTCGAACGCTAGGTATCTGAAAAAATAAAGGTGCCGGCCGACGGCCGGCACCCCAACCCCATAAACGCAAGAGGTAAGCGATGAAACACGCAACCAGACAAAATTCATGTAAGCGATTGATGCATGCGACGGCCGTAAAGTGGTTTTTGTTGGCGCTGCTTTGCCTGGGACTGAGTCCGGCGGGTTTGCCCTTTGGCGGACCGGTATCGGCCTTCGCGCAATCGCAGGAGATGATCGAGCCGTTTGAGGCCGCCGGCCCCATCGACAAAATAGTCGACACCACGATTGTCATCGGCGACAGGAACTTCCGCATGTCCGATGTGATTCAATTCTATACCACCTTTACCAAAGAAGAAGAGGCCAGTTTCACCAACTTCAGCGTGGGAACCCAGGTCGGGTTTACCGTCAACCAGTTTGGCGAGATCGACGAGATGTGGCTGGAGTAGGCCCGGTTCGCGGCAGGGGCGCTTTAGAGTGTATGATCTATAGATCCGCCCGAAGGTAAATGCCGGTTCATCATTCCGGTTCCAACCCGCGATCCATTCGGTTGGCATACTGAAATCCACGGCAGCAGGGCGTATGGCCTGGCTGCCGTGTTCGTTTTTTTTTCGCAATCCGACTGATTCACGGCGTCAAAATTAACTCAGCGCTAATGGGGATTATAGTAGCTGTCATAAATTTGTTCCGTTTGGATTTACGTCAATTGATTGACCCTCGCTTGGTCAATTTGTGTGAAATTGACATTTTAGGGCACAAAAATTGACGCATTTTGTCACTTCGGGGGATCAGTTATTTGGTAGGATTTCGGTAAGTTGCTGAAATTCGTATAAAAGTAAAAATTAAAAATATTGGCACGGATGTTGTATATGTAAAACAGTAACTAACGCTAAATGCGAAGGTTCTTTAACAAAACAATTAAGGTTCTAATGCTTCTCGAGTGCGCGTGCATCTTCTTGCGGGCATCCCAAGCTTCTGATTGGTCGCTGTGCACCGTACTTGAATAACGGCATCTTGGGAAGCTAGGTACATATCGGGATCGGCAAAATCCCGGGTACGTATCCCTGGTGCAGCAAATACGTACCAACAATCGCAGCGCGGAACTCTCTGATGGCTGAAATAATTTCCAGCACAGAAGCTCCAAACTGGAAGGGCAGCATCATTATTTTAATGGCGCTGCCTTTTTTTTGCACGCGCACCCGATTTACTTGAACAAAATCCTAACAGAATCATTTTACTTTGTAAAGCCCCCGGCCGGCCGCATTATCTACCCCAAGGCGCGCTCCTGATTGTATTCCCAATAATTTAAAATTGTTGTTGTTTAGTAAAAAATTTATTAAAAAATATAGATAGAATTCCTTGATCCAAAATCTAAAATCTAATATCCAATATCTTTCGGTAAAAGATTCGGTATCAGTTATTAATTATCAAGTTCGCCATACCAGTAATCCAAAATCCAAAATGAATATAAATAGCAAACAGAAAAAATACCTCAAGGGACTGGCCCATAAGCTGAAGCCGGTAGTCTATATCGGTCAACACGGCTTGAGTGAGGCGGTTATCAAATCGGTTGATGAGGCCCTGAACGATCACGAACTGATCAAAATTAAATTCAACGAATTTAAAGAAAAAGCACAAAAAAATGAGATCAGCCGTGAAATTGAAGAAAAGACCGGGGCGGCACAGGTGGGCATGATCGGCCATATCGTCACTTTCTACCGACGGCACGCGGACCCGGAAAAACGCAGGATCGAGTTGCCTGCCCGTTAAAGAATGAAACTGGATGCCCAGGTGCCTGCGGCACCGTCAGTGGTCAGTTGTCCGTTGCAAATAGAATGGATACTGGATCCTTGATACTGGATACTGGATCAAGGAATTCTATCCATTTATATATTTTGTTCTCACGCAAAGCCGCCCGTCGTCGTTCCGCTCACGCGGAACTATGCCGCGGCAGGCCCAAGATCCAAGGTCAAATATCCAATATCTTCCGTAAAAAGATCCAGATCCCGGTATCCAATCTCATACCATATACCCTGAACCTTACACCCTATACCTATAGCTTTATTCGTGGCTATCCAACGATTGCTACGGACTACGGACATTTTCTAATCTTCACCGCTCATCACTTTCCTCAAGCGCTTTATCTGTATAGATGACCAGCATGTCACCCGGGTGGATGGGTTTGTGCGGATTGAGACCGTTCCAAATCAGCAAGGCCGGCAACGGTACGTTGAATCGGGCGGCAATGACAGACAGGTTGTCCCCGGGTTGAATTTCGTAGACCATTTTACCCGAGTCTTCCAGCCAGGTATCAACCAGTCGATCGTAACGCTCGTGAAATTGGCTCGCCCTGCCCGGGGGTATCAGCAGGGTATGCTGGCCTTCATTCAGAAAATATCCGCGCAGTTCGGGATTTAGTTCCTTTATCCGCTTAAAATAGGTGTCTGCCGCCGCGGCGACCAGTTGAATCGGTATGGTTTGATCACACTGCAGCGTCACCCGGTCGAATGTCAATTGCGAATAGAGCTCTTCGGGTTTCAAAATAAAACCATAGGCGGACGGGTTGGTGAGTATCAGCTTGGCGGACACGGCCCGGGGTACATAACGCCGGGTTTCCAGGGACAGGTAAAGCTGATAGTAGTTTTCGGTTTTTTGCAACAGGATCTCTGACTTTAACCCTTCCTCGCCCATATTGAAGGCCGCCGCGGCAAGCGTCCAGGAACCGAAGTGTTCATTCAGTTGCTTGAAATATTCAATCGCAGCCCGGGTCGATTTGAAAATATTGCGGCGTTCATCCAGGTTCGTATCGATCGTCAGACCATACAACCGCCCGGTGCCCTGCATAAACTGCCAGAAACCGATAGCCCCCTTGGGTGAGCCGACATGGGGCCGCAGGGCACTTTCGATTACAGCGATATATTTAAGATCGTCCGGCAGGCCCTCTTCGGCCAGCATCGATTCAATGATTGGGAAGTAGCGGTTGGCCCGTTTTATCCAGAGAATGACCTGCGGGCGGTCGTGCAACGTGAGCAGCATTTCCTTTTCCAGCCGCTCACGCACTTCCGGAAAATCGAGGGGCACTTTTTCACCGCAAAAATACAACGGCTCCTCAAAGCGCAGGCTTGCCACCAAAGAAGGTATATTGGCGGCCTCAAAGGTCTCTGCCCGAACAGCAGTGAATGCCGCCGGCATCAACACCAGCAGACAGATCGTCAGCGCAGTTCTAATCATTTTTTTTCATTGTGCCGTTTTGAGTTTCCGCCTTACCAGGGCCAGCGTTTTTTCAACGACATTGTCAACTGTAAAACCCAGGTGCGCCAACGCCTGTGCCCCCGGGGCGGAAGTCCCGAATTGATTGATATTGATCAGGGTGCCGTCGATTCCGGCATATCGCTCCCAGCCCATCGAATGGCCCGCCTCGATGGCAACTCGACAGGCAACGGACGGGGGTAAAATCATTTCTTTGTAAGAATCGGCATTTTTTTCGAAGAGCTCCCAGCTGGCCATATTGACAACGCTGACGTCGACCTGTTTTTCGGCCAGCTGTTTTCTGGCTTCCAGCGCCAGGTAAACTTCCGATCCCGATGCAATCAGAAGTGCGTCCGGTTTGCCGTTTGCAGGCGCGAGTGTATATGCGCCCCGGGCCAGCTGGTCGGCCGGGGCGTATATCGACCGGTCGAGCACGGGTAGTTTTTGGCGACTTAGAATCAGGGCAACCGGGCCGCAAGTCTGAATCGCTTTGCGCCAGGCTTCAGCCGTTTCATTGGCATCGGCCGGGCGTATGACCGTCAGGCCGGGGATGGCGCGCAGCGAAGCCAGCTGTTCGACCGGCTGATGGGTCGGCCCGTCTTCGCCGACAGCCACACTGTCATGGGTAAAGACATAGATAACCGCCAGATTCATCAGGCTGGCCAATCGGATGGCCGGGCGCATGTAATCTGCAAACACCAGAAAGGTCCCGCCATAGGGACGGATACCGTGGTGCAGAAACATGCCGTTCATGATGCCCCCCATCGCATGCTCGCGAACACCGAAGCGGATGTTGCGCTGCTGGCAGGCATCTATTTGATATTCGCCCGAACAGGTAAGGTAGGTTTTATTCGACGGCGCCAGGTCCGCCGATCCGCCGATCAGCGTCGGTATGGCCTCGGCGCAGGCATTCAGGACCTGCCCGGAAGCGGCCCGGGTGGCGATCGGGCCGTCTTCGGGCATATAGGTCGGCAGGCCGGCATCCCAACCGGCCGGCACAAAGCCGCTGACGGCATCGACCCATTGGTTGGTCAGGCCGGGGTTGGCCTTTCGGTAGCCTTCAAAATTTTGTTGCCATACGGCCTCTGCCTGGGCCCCTTTGCGGGCGGTCAGGCGACAGCGTTGCAGGACACTGTCGGGGACACAGAATTGTTCATCCTGCGGGCATCCTAAACATTCTTTGGTCAGGCAGGCCTCTGCGGCCCCCAGCGGGGCCCCGTGCGCATCGGCCGAACCCTGCTTGTTGGGGCTGCCATAGGCGATTTGTGTGCGCAGCACAATCAGCGACGGCTTTCGTAATTCAGCTTTGGCCGCTTCCAGCGCCGTCTGGACGGCATCGATGTCGTTTCCGTCGGCAACGCTCTGAACATGCCAGTTATACGCTTCGAAGCGTTGGGCTACATTTTCGGTAAAGGTGATATCGGTGCGGCCCTCAATGGAAATCCGGTTGTCATCATACATGCAGATCAACTTTCCCAATCCGAGGTGGCCGGCCAGGGAAGCGGCTTCTGAGGAAATACCCTCCATCATGTCACCGTCACCGCACATCATGTAGGTGTGATGATCGACGATGTGGGCGCCATCGCGATTGAAACGGGCCGCCAGGTGCTGTTCAGCCATGGCCATACCGACGGCATTCGCAAACCCCTGACCCAGCGGTCCCGTGGTCGTTTCCACCCCGGGGGTGATACCGAATTCCGGGTGGCCCGGTGTTTTGCTGTTTAATTGCCGGAAATTCTTAATATCTTCCAGGTCCAGGTCGTAGCCGGTGAGGTAAAGGAGGCTGTAAAGCAGCATGGATGCATGTCCGCCGGACAATACGAATCGATCACGGTCCAGCCAGCCCGGATTGGCGGGGTTGTGCTTCATAACCCGTGTCCAGAGCACATAAGCGGCCGGTGCCATTCCCATAGGTGCCCCGGGGTGACCGGACTTGGCCTTTTCTATGGCGTCGATTGAAATCGTCCGGATGGTGTTGATGCAAAGCGTGTCAAGATCCATGCGGCCTTCCTGGCGGACGTCACTCATGGCGGATAGCTCCTTTGTTCTGGTCCTGATATAGGTCCCGGTTTTTTACAACGAATTAGAGCGTTTGTCAAAATAAGGTTTCGATAGCTGGTTTCAGGGGTCTTTCGGTATCGTCGTTGATATCTCACACGGCCCGGTCCAAACGCTCTAATAGATCCCCCTTCGGGGGAAATGATAATGGGCAGAATAGTTTAGAGTGATTTAAAACCCGGTCATTTGGTGCCAGGTCAGAGATGAAAGGCTATGCGGCAATCGAATGCCGTGAAACGATGGAATATTGGAAGGATGGAATATTGGGTTTAACTAGATAGAAATCGTTAATTAAACGCTTAAAACCTAACCCGGACGAGCCGGAACCAAACAGGGTTTAGCGTTAAAGTTTTGTAGAAAGTCGCAAATACCACTGCACGGGTTTGTACTGCTGCTCAATACGTCATCTGTGATCATAACCGTGG
>Ga0126335_1000552_pt1 | contig 18249 bp, 13 predicted proteins | sample OlaspJWI45metaG_FD_108409 | JGI IMG/M metagenome (GOLD analysis project Ga0126335, IMG submission 108409) | Marine gutless worms symbiont microbial communities from Oahu, Hawaii - Olavius sp. 1 OAHU.JWI-45 metaG | ecosystem: Host-associated > Annelida > Digestive system > Unclassified | place... | reverse complement strand
TTTGAATGTATGCTATTTCAATGGGAAGAAGCTCCGCATAATTGCATACCAGATAAGTGCATAATCCGGTTATGTGCATAGCTTATTTGAGTCCCAGTCAGCCTTGTTCAATGTAATTTACTCCGCACAAGTGCATAACTGACACTGCGGTGAACGTCCGAGATGGACGGTGGCGTGTCTAATGTGTCAAGGCCCGTTCTCACCACATCGGTCAACGCACGTTCTATAGGCACGTATAGGTGCATAAGCATGTAGAAGGACGCGATGAGAGCAGGCCTTTGCTGTAGCTGCAAGCTGAGACAGTTCGAGGCACAGCACGAGCCTGGACTGCTGTGCGTGGCGGTGCTCTCCCCAGTCTCCCAGTTGGTGTCAGATTGCAGCACATGATACAACCACCCACGCACTGCCACTGCTGGCCGGCATGCTAGCTTCATTAGGAGACGTGCAGACCCACAATCACCCTGCTACGCTGCTAGCTACTGCTGTGTCTCCTGCTACAGCAGCTCCACTGGCCCAGTTATTGCTCTGTTCGTTTTGTCTACGACCACGTTGTTTCTCTTAAAGTTTATAGCATGCACTTTTGTTGCTCCTACTCACTAATAAACTTTGATGAAGTCATAGCTACTGTTGTCTCATTTTCACAGGTACTGCTTTTACTGGGCTGCAGTAGGCCTATGCAGGTTACTCGGCCCATCTGCATACTCCGTTTATGTGCATAAAGTCTGCTGAGTCCGGAGCCTATGCACTTAACAGGAGTGGACTGTACTAACTTGCCAAAAAACCTATTTGAAAAGATATTGCTATTTCGACAAAAAATTTACCCCATTAATAAACGCCTGTGTACTATCACGAAACGAGTTCAACAAGGGGTCACATGACCAACGTGACCTTGACTTTGGATATAGTGGGTCACGTAACCCCTCACTGAACTCGGCTTGTAATAGTGGATAAGGGTATTCTGTCGAAATCGCGGCATCTCTTCAGATAAGGGAGTTACAGCCAGTTACATCCTTGACCATAACTTTCGGAAACAATTTTTTGGCTATAACTCGCCTATTTGAAGACATCGTGGCGCCATGCAGCTAGTAAGCTGTCTTCCTAACTGCATGGCGCCATGCACTTTGATTGTGAAATCAGCTGTGGTTAAACTATGTTCTTCAGTAAGTTTATGCACTTGCTTGAAACTGTCTTTAAACTCCGCATGGACTCTGCCATTAAAATTACGTTTCACAATTACTCCAGCAACGACTGTCTTTATGTTTTCTGTGGTGTGAGAGCCAGAGATGGGCTGGCTGCTAGCAGCGTCAACCGCCGGACCCAGTTGTTGATCCAGTGGCCATTTACACTTAGTACAGAGTCAACGCACTGAGCCGTGCTCCAACAAAACTATCATTCATACAGCTGATGCAGTCAACCGACTCCAGCAACTTTATCCGTTCCGTGCTCAATATACAGCCGATCTAGTTTTACCATTTTCGAGGCCAGGGGGAGATTGCCGATCTACTGCTAGAATTATCAATCATAAAGGAGTTTTAACACTTAGGCCGGCCGTGTGAAATCACGCTAGCCCTGTGTACAGCATAGGTTTTAATAAATTACATCTGATACTGCTGTGCTAAGTATCTTCTCGACTTCAAAAATATCGTCCTCATCTTCGCTTTCTTCCATAACCTCTAAAGACTACAAACGAAAAAATAACATAAAAGACATAAAACTTCAACACATGTTTCAAGTTTTCAACATCAAACTTTTTTCACACAACTTCCGGATTTTGAATGATAAAGAAGCAAAAGAAGTTTAGACGAAGGCGCAGGCCGTAGCCTCTATGCCTAAGTAAGATATTTTAGCATTCCACCACATCGACTCCTTTCTCTCAGCTGCTTCTTGATCTTGAATGCAATACAAACGACGAACAGCAAGATACAAAAATGTTAAATTTAAATGTTTGTGAGATGCACATTAATTCGCTAACGCATTTCCCTTAATAAGTTTAAAGAGTTTAATCTTTAAAAAATATTATACGGGACGCGTTGCCCGGGAAACAAGCATGCCACGAAGTGCCGCCGTAGCCTAAAACTGGCGCAACATGAGTGTCTTTGAGTGACTAACCGATTTTGTGTCATGGTGTGAAGCTGACTAACCATATTGTTATTTATTTACACGGCTATGCATGTATCAACCCCGTTTTGATTAACCTCATAAGTAGCTGAATGCAATTTATACGTTCATCGTCTGCATCATTGGTTTGTCACTACGCGACAATGCCAAGCTGTCAATAATAGGCTAGACTGTCTGTAATCAAAAAGTATTCTATTTTTATTTCCGCTTGTCAAGCGTATTGTATATAGGGGGTAGGCCTATACATGTAGGCCGTGTAGTAGGCCTCGACTCCGTATCGTAATGTTCTTGCGGATAGCCTACAGATGCATTGGGCTAAACCAGGGACGGCGATTATAGGGGGACGGGGGACACGTCCCCCCAACATTTTGAAGAATTAAAGGGGTTTTGTATGATCAAAATTCAATTTCTTTTCAGCTTCAGGGGGCTCTGCTCCTGGACCCCGCTGGGGGCTCGTCCCCCAGACCCCCGTCTCCCACCATTCAGAAGAAATCGCCGCCACTTGGCTAAACAACAAACAAAATGAGAGATTTGATATATGTGGTGTGTTTTATTCCGCTACCCAAAAACACTGCTTGAAAACACAGACATCAAAATGACAACCGTCAAGTCAAAGATTGTTCTATCGTATTTAACATTGGGTCTTAAAATCTGCCGTTCTTTCAGCCCACGTAGGCTATTCCAGATCTATGCAAAGTTGCAAACGCTTTTGGGGGGCAATTGGCATGCATTGCCGCAAGGAGTCAGTAGTTCAGTAGGCCTACTATACGTAGACGTAGGCCTATGTTCGCGACACCCAGTCCCAGTCAATGTTCAGCGAACGACTAGGCTTAAGCCTAATCGTAATATAGTTCTTCTACATGTGTTTGTATATAGCGGTACATGATGGCAGACACGAGCGATCATCGCCAGCTGTTTGACCTCATCGAGCGCATGCTGGAGTACGACTGTGACGACAGAATTGCGCTCTGTGACGCACTTCGTCACCCGTACTTCGCCAAACTGCACTCGTCGTCCTCGTCGTCCGACGGCGAACAGGCTCGAGAGCGATCTCACAGCATCAGCCGATAGTCATTGGCCCGTAGGGGGAATTGTCCACCTAAATGCTGCAGGTGCGCGTTACGTGGCGATAGATCGATTATTGTAAACATGTGGTCAAAGTAATCCATGGGAAAATCGGCACTCTCGTCTAATGCAATGTTCCTTAGGTCCCTTTCTAGTCCCCACACAAAGCAGGATCTCAATCCGTTCAGCCGTGTTTGCACAGCAAAGTCGCCCGTCCGAGTCAGACAGAGTAGACCCCGGAAGCATTGATCGCAATAGTCTGCATGTCATGCATTCGATGCGGCCTAAAAATAGAAACACTGCCGGCCACTTCAATGGTGACCACGCAACGCGCAGCGCAGACAGGTGTAAAAACAACCTTAACAGTTAACACCTCTCGATTGCTTTCAGTGCGTGTGTGGTCATTCGGCACGTGTCATTCGTGTCTGTAATGTGTTATAGGCTACTGTTGTACGTGCATACCGCACAGAGTTCAAATTAATATTGCACCATGCATTTGTCCAAGTTACAGGACTATGCAACAACTCATAGGTGAGTGCAAAGGAAGCTTGACAGGAACGTCGAACGGGGTGGTACAGCCAGTTAATCGATCACTCGAAGTTTATAACGCAATGTTTAGCCAATCATACAATACATGTATTTACAGTGTATTTGACACTGGCGAAATCCAGTAACTGTTGTCATCATTGCTACGAGGCTAAACTACAACTTACAGTCTGCAGCATAGGCCTACGAGTTATCGTGTATATCAGGATTTGAGTCTGTGATGCGACGCATTATACGTGCCTTCTTCTGCTGGAATTCGAAGTAATAGTTTAAATGAACGACGGTGATAGTGCCCATTCACTAGTCTGAACACTTATGCAAGACGTTAGTGATAAGTTGATTTTTTTGCAGTGGCTTACTGGGCCAGGCACAGAGGCCCTGTGTATGTGTATTACGTTGGCTTAAAATGGACAGTAGAACTGTTTCTGTACTTGGTATGATGTAGACTAAAGGAGAAGGGTCCTATATGCAAATTTCCTAAGAGGGCAACAAACTTGTGAGTGGCTAGTAACACTGACAGAAGGGGGCAGTTCGAAGCTAACCAGTCCCCAAGGCTATGCACAAATCCGATGAAACATTTGGATAATCCCCACCTTTTATCGCGGGGTAGAATATTGCAGCTGATGAACTGTACATACTTGAAACATCAGTAAAGCAAGTAAAAGGGAACAATCGTCAGACCGCAATATTCACAGCTTTCAGTGGCACATTTCCGCAAGCCCTACCCAAACCCGCCACTGAATCTACCGGCTTTATCTTAGGATATCACTCTCCTCAAAGGTGCTGCACAGTGAGAATCCGAATACTCATCGACAGTAACCGATGTGTTAGTAGGCACAATTATTGTTAGACACTAATTTCTGTAGGCATTTTACTGTTTTTGTCTGTTGGTTGTTTTCGCACTGTTGAATTGTTTTGTTTTCTGTTTTACAAAAACTGCAGTTAGACTCTGAAGTTCTGAACCCAATGTTACTAGTTTTCACTCGGAAGTACTGTTAAGCTTTACAGGCCTTGGGCTGTGAAGTTCAGCTGGCAATAAAGTGCAGTGGGCTATAAGTAAAGGTAAGGGACGCTTGATATAGTGCCTCTTTATAAGGCAACCTCATCACAGAAGCACTGAGGTTTGGGATCTCACAGAATTACCTGCCACCAACGTGTTTATCCACGAATGGTATGAACCATGCATTTGCCTTCCCAGCCGAAGCTGTGAAGCTGGTCCTCATTTTACCAAGCCGGAGAAATGGAAGGCTGAGTTGACCTAGTGGCCGTGAACAGGAATCTGTGATGATCTAAACAAAGCCAGTGAAGTAGGCCATGGTGAGTCGGTTTTGGTTTGTGACCAGCGTAGGTCTCTGCATGCAAGATTGCAAGTCTCTGTGACTTGCATTAGCCAGGTTAAAGAACCGACACTTGTAGACAGCTTTTGATAGGCTATTAGCTCACCAAGCCGGCTGGACGAAAATACAGTGACACCATAGTGCTACTTAGGCAAATATTCATATTTTTACTTAACTACAAAAATTCATAAATGTTTCTACATGATTTGACAGACATTTGATATCCAGCAATTCCACTTTGCATTAAGCATTACGCTAAATGCACTACTGCCAAGACTGCTGGAAAAATGCAAACCCATCCAGTGCAAAACTAACCTCAATGAACAAACTTCAATACAAAACTACATTTTGAACGACGACTCCTGCTAACAAGCTACAGTCATTTCTACTACAGCAATAGGACAAACACGAACACAAACACGATGCACAGCTACACAGAAACATATAACACTGAGACATGGATCTGGCTCCACGACAAGCAGCTGATGACATTCTCCAAGTATTACTCCATTTCCTCCAGCTAAAAATCACACCAACAAAGACACTATTACTGTCCAACAAGCAGCTACAGCAGCGTAGTAATGGCGACATTGAAGTGGGGCCATCTGGCGAATGAGTAAGAACAGTCGCCCTTATGATAGACAGACTGACAGATTGACAGACACCCACGCTACAGGATTATCGATTGCAATAGTCTGCATCTGATGCATTCAATGTGGCTTAATAATAAGGACCAAGGACTAGCCACTCCAACTTTATTGCACTTAGCTTTTGTTTTTTTGCCCAACATTGGCAAAGAATCTCAAAGACTTCCACCTGCTTGGCCTATATGTAAATTCAGAAAAAAATCAGAGAGGTACCATTCCTCAGAAAGTCAATTTAAAACAATAGTAAACTGGATAAGGCGGTTGATAAGATTTACCAAATGTAACAAGCCTGGTGAAACAGGACATACAGCATTCGGATTTGGCCAAGAAACAAGCCTATGATAGTGATGAATGGAGATGCTGTACCGCACCAGTGTCTGGAAAGATGTTCTGCGATGAAGAACAGAAAATATAAATGTACTCATTATTGCTGTAGGATTAGTGTTACAACATCAATCAGTGTGACATACCAAGTTGTCTGCATCCTCCGCAGCATCTGTCTCCATCTTCTTCTCCTCCTCCGCAGCTGCTTCCAAAAACTTCTCCGCATCTTCTGCCGTCACGGCATTACTTTCATCCTCACCGCACTCAGCCTTGCTGATGAGTGTCAGCCTTACTGTCAACAAAATGTGGGACAAGTTAACACAGATTCTAGCAGCCGTTGGGTGTTTTCAAGTATGAGTATTAGTAAGTAAGTTTTTATGTCACTCTCATAACATAACAGGTCACTTCTGATAGTCTCTCCACTTGCACTGGTACTGGCAACTACATAAACTACAGCTAAGCAGTATTCAATAACACCGAGAGGTCAAAGTGATTTGGCAAATGCTGCACTGAATGACCCCATACACACTGCACGTGCCGCTGAGTTGAGCCACGTGACAGACAGACTGACGGACAGACACTGTACACATCGGTAACAAGTCGGCAACTCATGCATTTGATGAAAACCACAGGAAAACACAAAAGACCAGCTTAAATTTTTAAAACTATAACTTAGAAAACATGATGGCTGATTGTTTCAAGGATTAGCCACTACAGTGCTTTATGGCTTTTAGACTGTTTTTACCCCCAATGTCTGCACTGTGTCTCAGAAAAACATTAATTTATTAACCACAATTAATAATTTAACACGTTAACGTGTTCGCTAATACGTTAATTTGACAGCCCTACTAAGATTAGATACTGTTAACACTTCCTGCCTCCGTGGGAGTGGGCACTGAGTCGAAACAAATTATATGGTGTACCTTCAACTATTTCCTGCCAAAAATTGCTGCGTCCCTTGTTGATCAATGCTGCCTTGAGCTCCGGCAGATAGTCATTGAACATTTTTGCATCACTCTTCTGTAACAACATAAGACAACGGCTAGTTATCAAAGCAAATTATTAATTTATTTTATTCACTTATCATACAATTGTATACGAAGTACATGACAGAGACAGAGAGACACAGTGAAAATAATCAAAATACAAAATCAAAGCACCAAATACATACATTAGGTAAAACACCATCTATAGGATCACGTGAGTACAAATGCAACAGTATTTTTGTCAAAGGAAATGACAAATAAGCAAGGCCTGTTTCCTAAAATTAAAAACAGTAATAAATAGCATTCAAATTTATATTCCGCAGTGAAATTGTAACTTCAGATGTAGAAACGTAATGATCAGACATCATAGAGAAAACCATGAAAGCTTAATGAATGCCTGAAAATTATTCTCAAAGCATGCAGACCAGTAATGACAGAGCCTGATGCACACAGCATAGCACACCTTGATTGATTCTTCCCGCAACACTTTCAGACATTCCATTGCTTTGCCGTACGACTGAGCTCCAAACGATTCCATGATGAGATCGGTGATTCTCTTCTGCATCATTGAATGAGCTAAAGACATACAGAACATGCATCATCATCATCATCATCTTTCCCATCCGTCATTCAATATCCGGATCTCCATCTGCATTTACCGTAATACAGCTGATAAAGTATTTGAAAATAGCAAGGCAAAGAAAATGTACAGAATAACTGAGCTATTATAGAATTCACGACCAAGTGTAAATGTTAATTAATTGACAAAAAATCATTGTCAGACTTGTATCTAGCCGAGGCTAAAGGCAATACAAAAATCAGCAAAACACAGAGAATAGCCACGAAAATATGAAAAAAAATGTACACGAAAACGTGTGACATAAAAAGTCGCACTATGATCAACTGATCCCAGCAACCCAGGTAATGCATCCAAACAGACGGTTCCACGACATATAATGCTCTCTCCTGAAACTTGGATCTTTGGTCTTGATAAGATGAAAATGGCAGAGAATTCACAATGATAAATCCAGATTAACAACAAAAATTTACTACAATAATATCAAACACTTAAGATCCCCTCAAAGTTGCGTAACATAATGATTTAGCACTCACCTCCATTTTTTTGAGCTAGCTGTAACCTTATGCACAGTGTTATAGAAAGGCAGATTACACCTCTTCCATAAACTGTCACTAACATCACCATCTTTACACCAGTACCTAATATCACAGCTTGGTGAGAGGCAGATTACGATGTGAACAACCTGCCCAAGATTGCAGTGCAGCAGTGCGTGCCTTGATGCACAATCCATCAATCACTCCACTACTGTGCCAGCATGACATCAAAAAGTTAAATATATTACTGTGCAAAGTACAACCTTCACTGAAGCTGACATCCGTATCAGCCACGAGAGCCTGAAAGTCTTCAACCGGTGAAGTGCTGCCAACCTTCAACAAAGCATACAAACATTTCTGTGTATTTCTAGCAGTCAAACGTCAACACATTCTAACAATAACATTGTCTTCTAAGCAAAGGCAGCCGTGTCCTTGACCTTGGCCCAACGACCGTCATATGGAATCATCCTTGACCTGTATGTCACAAAGACGTACCAGTGTGCCAAAGACTAAGTTTGTAGCTCAAGCAATTCAAGATTTATAGCCCCAACATTACACATAAATCTGTTTTTCTGCTCTCGAGACCTTGACCTCGACACGATGTGAACTGCATTAGAAAGATGTATCTGCGCACGAAAAATGAACTATCCTGGTCGAAGATGTGAAAGTTATCATATGACAAACACATAAACCAATGATGGGTAATTGTAAAAACTAATTGTAGTTGCTAGCTAATTAATTAGTTGTCAGGATAATTAATTAGTTAAGCGTTTTTACCTGTAACTGTAATTTAACTGTAACTGCGAATGTGCTAACTGTAACTGAAATTCACAATTAGTTGTGCAATTACTTTTGGAGTTTTCTAAACCAAGTACAAGGACAATGCAGAGTATATTTCATGCAGTATTTTGCTGACATTTTGGCCCTTTGCAGTATTATGTTCGTATATCGTGTGCTAAATTAAAATGACAGTCACTACTTTTTAATTTTCTGCCGAATGTTAACTTCGACTAAACAATACGTGTATTTTAAATTTTGATTAATCTACATTCAGCATTGTACAAAGAAGTAATTGGTGAAATAGTGGAGTAGTGATTAGAGTGTCTGACTTGGGATCAAAAGGTCCCGGGTTCGATCCCTGGATGGTGCCAAAAAGTGAATGCATGTTTGTAAATATTTACCACTATTAGGTTGTGTCTTATGTTATATTATGTGTTTGACTGTTGTTTCGATTTGTACAACTGTTAAGTTACGGCATTGATAAGCCTTGCGCCACTATTTGGCAGCGTGTATATTACTGTACTAAACTGTGTATGTTATGTTATGTTCATATGATGATATGTATTATGTATTGCACTGTCCTGCATGGCAAATATTGCGTAATCCAGCATTCATGCTGCAATACAAATAAAACCATTATTATACAATTAATTAGATGGTCAAAAAATCCTAATTTAATTGTAATTATGAGAACTCAAGTAATTGTAAGTGTAGTTAATTAGGTACAAAAATTACAATTACCCATCACTTATATAAACAGACAGACAGATGCCCCTAAACTATATACCATGCTGTTATGTGAGTGGTCAATATAACAGTATAATCATCAAAGCTCACTAGTTGCCAAGCTTGAGGGAATTCGGATAGCGGCTGAACGTACCTCGATTGTTTTACTTTTCAACATGCCCTGCAGTCCGCCAGACAGATCTGCACTGTCATCGAGTTTTGCCTGTTTAGCAGACGGCTCAGCTCCAGCAGCATCACTAAACACATACGTACAAAAACGCATACAACAGTGTATCCAAAAGCCAGCCTGGCCAGCTCAATCTGCTGCACTTAGCAATAATACGACTACCAAAAATATCAGAACACTAAAGGGCCAAAATTTCATGAGAACAGACCACAGAAAGGAGAGAGAAAGTTTGAAAGCAAAAGACTTGAAGAAAAAGTAAATATAAAGGTACAGGTGCACACATTTACATGTCATATACTGCTTCTCCATGACAACCTCACCCCAAAAGCGCTGAAGTATGGCACACACTATAAGGGATCTCAAAGTTTTACCGGCACACCCATGTGTTTATCTGCAAACGATATGAACCATGCCTTTGCCTTCCCAGTCGAAGCTGGTCCTCATTTTACCATCCTGGAAGGGATGGAAGGCTGAGTCGACCTAGCTGAATGGTTACATACCTAGATAGTTTACCTGTCCGCACACAGTCGGTCACCCATCTCAGTACTAACCGGGCCTGACACTGATTAACTTCATTGATTACTGATCAAACCGCCACTGTTAAAAACCACACCACATCATCAAAAGAGACTTGTAAGAAGAGGTATAAAATACAGACACAATGCAGTCTATACTTACTTTGCATTAAAGACAGCTTCACCAGTTGCTGTCTCCTTCCTTGTGACGGGTTCCAACTTGAACTGTTTCTTAAGCTGTTCAATCATGGGCTCGGCTTTGGCGGCAACTGATGATGGTGCCCGCAGACTGGCCTCGATGACAGGAGAGAGATCGGGTAGCAGATCATCGGGGTGAAGAGCCCGCCTCTGTAAACACTGCACATCATGACAATGTAAGTAAATATGTTTTTAAAGTGCTCTAAAATCTAAAATCAGTCACTAGGTGGCGTGATCTTCAGCCAAACGAATGAGTTTTCTGTAATAAGTGAAACTCGAGAAGCGTTAGTTCAGAATCTTGTAGACAAAGTGGTAGACTGTGGTCAGTTGTGGTTGCAGTGAACAAAAAGTCCCTATTTAAGGCAATAAAAACTTAGTTTGAGTACTGTGACCTTGCCTTTTCGACCTGAATACGAGCATATGTGCAAACATCAATCACAGAGAATCGCTTTGGAAATTTGCACAAAAATTCTGAAATGCAGTAAAAAAGTTGTGGCAAATGAAGTCGACAATAAACAGATGAGCAATGCTCCCTATTTCCATTTTCCCCATCATTCTCTTCCAGGCAGAATACAAAAAAAAAACAAAAAAGTTTTTAAAAAAACAGACGTAAATGCTAGATGTAACGCAAGACTAAAAGTACAAACAGAAGTGAAGAAAATGAGTATACAAAGCACACCAAGGAAACAAAGCTAAACAAGAGACCAAAGTGATTTGGCAAAGGTTGCATCAAATGACCCCCACACAGTGAAGGTGACTTAATTGAGCCGCATGACAGACAGACTGACAGACAGACACTGTGCACATCGGTAACAACAGACTACATGTCATGCATTCGATGCAGACTAAAAAGCAGAAAAATACATAAGAGAGTTGTCACGATGGACATGTTACCTGATACAAGCGCTGCAGGTGTGGATTAAACATCAGTTTGGGCTTAATTGCCTCCATCTGCTCATCATCAACGTCTCTGCAGCACCAGTCTCAAATTACCTATGGCTACGTCAAACAATGTACTACTGTAAATGTGGTGATGTAAATGCTTAGGAGGCTGGACTTGTAATCTTCAATGTCTGAATCTTTGTACCTATTCCAGGCCACTAGGATTCATGCAATGACTGACGGTAAGTTGTTCAAACATGTGCCTCTTTAACCCAGCTAGTTTGCACATCATTTTTGTTTTAGGACAACGGTTTGATCACTACGAGTGCGGCAGATTAAGCTGGCTAGGTCAGCTTTATGGCGCACTATAATATAGTTTTACTTACTTAATTACTTACACTGTGAGACACTGAATATCGTAATATGTGCTGAGGTGCCATTTAGAAACTGCACAATCACTCACTAAACAAGCTAGTACTGGCTAACAGTCACTGGTGTCCTGCAGTTTGGTAGACACAGTAGATGTACCCAACCTATGCCCAGAAAAGGCACGAACACACAAACATCATGTTACACATCTAAGAAAAGTAAGCAAGTAAGTAAATTTGTGTTTGCACAGCAGTCCTTACAGCCTAACTGCCACAAAGGCGCTATGCTAGTTTTTCATATGCTCTATAGTATGGCAGTCTTTGAAAGCAGACAGAACTGAGTCAATGTCAGTGATGGGTCATACAAGCATATGAAACAAACTTATTACCATCACTTCACACTTCGGTTGCAATATGCTGGCCCAATCTATGCTCCATTTCACTGTTCGTAAATAAAACGATTATCCGTTACTTCTTTATTAGAAGAGGCAACGAAGAATTTGACCGCGAGCAATTGTTACCGGTCAGCAGTAGAGAGGTCCATTGAATCAATCAGGTCATCGACAACGGCCAGCTGATCATCTGCAAGCACACACAGTTAACACACATGGTAATATACAAGACAGAGTAAACAAGGTATCGTCCGTTATGGGATGTGACGATAGCTGGCACGCCACGGTGCCCAGTGTGGTGATGTCTTTACGATACAGTTTATTGGAGAAAGCAACCTGGAAACATCTAAAATGGCGGAACCGTACTTCCGATCGCGAATCTGATGGCAGATTCTGAATTGGGAAACCCAAATTCCTAGTAACTATACTGTTCTATGTGGGGTAGTCGGGCTTTAGCCCCAACCATTGTCTACAGTCCTCCACCTAAGCTTTGACCTTTAACATGCTGAATGCCAATTTATAACAAACTGCATTGGTCTGGTGTAATAACTGAGCCATTCAGTAAAACTGTGTAGCTTTCAACTGTTTTATCAAGCTGTTTACTGTACATTTGTTCACATGTTAACTAGTCTCCAATTTCTCATTCTTTTCGCTTGTAGTAGCGTTAACATATTAACACAATCTTTAGATGTTTTGTCCTTGTCAACGAAAAATGGCTTTCTTATTTACAATTTATGTACAAAAATGCAAACCTCACCACTTACCGGTTGGCGTAAACTTTCTATTCAGTGGTTGAGTACCGGCGTCCACTTCCTCCACCGGAAGTGATCCAAAAGTGAACTGACGCAAGTCTTCGGCAAACGGAAGTTCGGTGTAGAACAGACACTGCAATTATCAGTTACACCAAGTTTACAATACAGGACTTAAGGCCCCATTTGACACACTATACATCATTGTACAGATTACTAACCCAAGTCCAATCTAAACAAAGCCAAAACAGAAAAAAACAATACACCACTGACAAAAATGTTATGTTCATAGAATAACTAAAATTACCAAAACTAAAACATGCTTTAGGTTCCTCAACTGAATCCAGGATGGATGTAGTAGGCTCATTCCACAGTGCCTGGGGCCTACACGGGGCCAATACACCAAAGAGAGGCAACCACTGCTCTGGGATTTGTCTCACTACAATTTTCCACACCAAAGAACAGTGATGCTCTGTCACAGAAAAAAATCAACTTCGAACCTAGAGAAAAGTAGTGACAGTATACTACCAGGTCACCGACTGCCTAGAAACCAATATCAAGTCAAACCCAAGCGACAATCCTACATTCCATACTGCAGAAAACAGAACTACTTCAATGTCATTCTACTCATTTTCTATCACAATCATACATGATGCTCGGCCTGGTCCTACCTATGCCTAACAAGTAGTGTTTGGTAACTCAAGGAAATTTTTTAAAGACAAAGTAGATGACTTTCTTTATACACATGTCAGTAACGAGCATAAATTGATTAAAATCACTCTATTGTTACACAGAAATATAGAATAAAGAAAAAAAACATTAAAAAATCAAACAGCACTAAGACATTTTTATATAACCACGCTTTTAACTAACATTGTTAGGCGCCCTTGTTGTGTCTCGGCACTTACGTCGCCTTAATCTTGACTTTTTAGATAGATAGATAGATAGATAGATAGAAATTATAATAAAAGAACATGAACCAACAGCTGAAAATTGTTTAGTTTAGTCACGGCTTCTATAACAGTTTATCATAACAAAAACATGGCTTATCAACAAACCTCATAATTCGTCTTTATATTTGGTGTGAGACATCCAAGTCGCACGGCTCCGTTAGCTGCGTACACTCTGCGGACTATGATGACCATGTTGGTTTCGTACATTGCGTTGATAATGGCCGACAGAGCCACCACGGCTGACTGCCAGCATATCCACATTCAAGCAATACGTATGCTGATAATCAATGTCTTTCAAACCAGGTTTTATATGGCTGTGCTGTATTTGAACAGTTACCATGCCCAAGTCAGCTAAACAATTTAAGTGCCAGTCTTGAGATTAATTTCTTGAACAGTGCCACTAAAGTGACTTCAAGGCTGAGCATCTGTTAAAATCTGGGGTAATGTCACTAATTAGCAAACTGATATCCTTAAACAAACTTGATCAACAGTTTTGCATTTTTCCAAATATATCAAAAACATTTTTTCCGTACTATTCCTGTATCGTGCTGAGCTGGCTGTCTTCAGCCCCAAACACACAAACTTATACTAACTCCCACAAGCACTGCAATTTACAGCTAAATTTTCAACAGTTCATAGAAAAGATTTCACAACGCAGTCATAAAATCATGTCTGTCTATAACTACCTCGTCAGCTTTGTCAGCAACACAAACCCAAGTACTGTCGCCGACAACCTGATGTCTCTTCACCTGCCAAAGAAAAAAACAGTGCAGCTACATGACCGTATTTTAGTGAATTAACAGAGTTCAACTTTCACTCTTATATCCCACAAGGCCTCACGGCACATCATCATATCTTTGTTTACATAACGTCGACAAGCACAACACATCACAAGATAATGACACAAACACAAAGTCAAAAATACACAAAATGCACTAAAACATGAAATTCAAAAATGCAATAAAGTAAAAGACATCTAAGTAACTGCAATTTCAATAGCAATTCTTGTATAATAGTCTGATCAATAAATCTCTACTGTTAAGTTCAGTGGTCTTAGTGAAAAGTTGTTTATTGTTTACAATATTGTTCGTAAGTTGCACTGAGAGTGGTATTTACTCAGTAGTTACCTGCGCACCTGCAGGTGTTGTTTTTGGTCACGTCTGTCCGTCTGTGCGTCTGTCCGCATAAAATCTCAAAAACTACTGATCAGAAACCAACGTAACTTGGTATGAACATGCCCCACGGCGAACGCAAAAAGTGGTTAAAAGTCGGTGACATTTGACCTTGACCTTTGACCTCGAGAGCTATTTTCGTATTTTTCATTTACCATACACATTTCATCCATCATTAGAAGTTTTGAATGCCTTAAACTAAGTTGGTGTGAAAGTACATTTTCACCTTTGAGTTTCAGTTTAATTAAGACCGCAGTATAAAAGTTTTATTGTTCAAGATACAACAGAAGAGTTAATCATCTGCGTTAGCTATGAAAGCGTATAATCAGGTATTAATACGCAACTCAAATCCAACCTACAGCCACCATACACGCAATCACAGCTGAACTAAAAGATCGGCAATCAGCATCACGGTACATACGTTCTCAGCCTTGGTAAAGCCGAGCATCTTGAAACATTTCTCCGTTTTGTACTTCAACGCCTCCTTGTCTTCTGCTGAGAACGGAACCAGAGTCCTGCCATAGCGATGTCCTGTCAGTTGCAACATAATGCGTACTCAACTCAAATTCTCTCAATGCACATTTTATATAAATGATAAAAATAAAAAGTCCTGCCAGAACCAAATAAGCCAAACATGAGGCAGTAATCTTTGTCTCTGAAACCAGACACCAATTTGGCAATTTATACTGTCATCATCATCGATTGTCCTCGTTTGGAGGGTTGGTCGCACCATGAATATCGCTCTCAGGTGAACCCTATCCTTCATTTCTTCTAATAACTAGCGTAATGATAGACCAGTCCATGATGATACGTTGTCGATCCAAGCCGTCAATGGTCTGCCACATACTGCGAGACCATAGATACACAGCTAGTGCATCAGGTGGCATGTCAGTTTGTCTGCAGATTCCACAAGTACCTACTGCACTTAGCAACAAAGAGATGATCGAGCAAAGTCACAAACTAATACATGCTAGGCACCTTTCATGCCACATGGGCGGACAATAGTGCTGCCTATTCTTCAGCTCACAAGCTCCGCACAAGGTTTAAAAAGAAAACAGGCAAAGGTCATACACTTGATATAGCACCCCTTAGGTATGGCACACATTGTTAATGGATTTCACAGTTTTACCTGCACAACCATGCGTTTATCCATTAATGGAATGAACCATACCTGCCTTTGCCTGCCTAGCTGAAGCTGGTCCTTGTTTACCGACCCTAGAGGATGGAAGGCTGAGTTGGCCTAGGCACCACCACAGTGAGTAAACAGTCTGTCCAAGACTGCTACATGACAGCTGTCAGCTGCTCAAGCCGTAACGCCTCACTCGGCAACTGGAGCACTGGGGAACATAGAACTCACAAACTCTCGGGCCGCAGGCCGCAATACTACCACTGAGCTACTGAGTCACCCATAAGTCAGCCACTTAGTTGCAACAGCGAGGCCAAAAGTTACACCAACAGCTCTATTTGCAATGGCAATGACTCAAAGGCAAAGGTAAAGGTGTGGACAGTTGATACAGGTATACCACAGCATAAAAGTGCTCAGGTGTGGCATGTGTCGCCAGCGGATCACAGTTTTACCTGCAACCCATGCACTTGTCCACGAATGGAATGAAGCATACCTGCCTTTTCCTTGACAGCCAAAACTGGTCCTCATTTACTGACTCCAAAAGAATAGAAGATTGAGATTGAGTTGGCTGCCAGGGCCATCTGGATAGTTTACCTGTCCGCAGATGATCACCCATCCAAGTACTAACCAGGCCCGATGTCAATTAACTTCACTGATTCCACTGCATCAACCATTATGCTACACTGCCAACCTTCCAAAATCCTAGTCGTAAATAACAATAGCAAATACACTAAATGTAATAAATTACCGTCAACAAGATCGGATTGTTCCACTTCTGTTTCTTCATCGTTGTTGAGGTGAGCGGTGCGCAGCCGCTCCAGATCTGCGTCATTGTCTTTCGCATATACGTTCTTAAAACTCTTTGCTTTTGCCTCTTTTATCTGAAACAAGAAAGTTTGCCAGGCACTTTGCTGCTACTTAAAAGTATAATTTCTGACACAATACAACAAGAGCACTGCCTGCAGAGCCAGGTATAATATGGCCATCTGGTGTGACTGTGATGTTCTCAAGCCAAAAGCAATCACAAGCATGGTCCTTACCTGGACGTGTACAGAGTGTAGTCACTCTGGATGAAAATAAACTTGGGAGTTATCCTCCACAAATAAAAAGTAACGGTAAACAGACATATGGGCAATGTATTGACTTACCAGTGCTAAGTCAGGCATCCATAAACATAACACATGTGATAAGAGCTAGAGAGAAAAGGGTTATGTTCAGGGTACATTTCTGACACTTATTAAATTTCCTTACAAACACAGTAACAAGGTTAAAATAATCAAATCAATGGGCGATGATAAATACCCTTGTATATAAGCAGATGGGAATGGTAAGGCTAGAACCAATCTCCAGATTACACTTCCAAGCTGTTGAGCGAACTTGCCGAGACTGGAAATGACTCAAGGCATGCAGTGCCTCTCTGTCAAGCACAAAAGCAAACAAGCGAAGTTCTGACAAATGTCTTAAATGCAGCGTCACCTTGTAGCTGCCCCAGTGCAGACTGCTCAGAGCCACTGTGTTGACTGAAACTAATGCATTGCCACCAGAGAGATATGCATCTACGGTAGTTACTCACATTGCTAAAACAGCTGCTTCTTTAAGTTCTTTAATCCTACCACTACAATTTGTTGTTAACTAGACATTAACTTAATCAATGAACTTCAAAATTATGCATGTATGAGTGTACTACTATAAGAGTTTTATTTAGCAACAATTCACTCAACTTCATCGGTTATTGCCATATTGGTTAACTAGCCATTTTGCCGACCAAGTCGGGCATTATGTAAGCAGCCCCGTCTCGCTTTCTGCCCAAGGCCCCCGCTTTTAAAACATACAAATTTATGTTTGATATTATTCCCAGATAAAGATCTACATAATACAGCAGCATGGCATTCGACAACTATAAAATCTATGGCAGGTTCACGCACAGACAAGTGAGTGAGTTAGCAGAGGTTTAACGTCCCACTCGACACTTTATAGGTCATTTCGGGGACGATTTTACAGGCCAGATGACCCAACCAACAGCGTCAAAGCACTGAAGGAAGCCAGTTGGCCACTGAGATAGGCT
>Ga0126335_1000550_pt1 | contig 18270 bp, 13 predicted proteins | sample OlaspJWI45metaG_FD_108409 | JGI IMG/M metagenome (GOLD analysis project Ga0126335, IMG submission 108409) | Marine gutless worms symbiont microbial communities from Oahu, Hawaii - Olavius sp. 1 OAHU.JWI-45 metaG | ecosystem: Host-associated > Annelida > Digestive system > Unclassified | place... | reverse complement strand
GGAGGGAGGGGAGGGGAAGGTAAGGGGAGGACCCCGAAAAATTGTGCACCCCGAAAAATTCCTTAGAATAGGCCCTGCTATATTTGCTGTTCACGCTATCACACTAGGTTGTAAGTGACGTAACGGTTGTCGTCACCGATGACGTCATCGATCTCTTGAAAGCGATTGGCCAGCTGCATATTCCTCGCTGACGAATCAGCGTCGAGTGCCAGTAACAGCTGCAACAATGAAAAATAAATTAGCTATACAGCATATTTGCAAGAGCCGGCAAATGTATACTATCCATAATACTTTGCTTTTGTGACATCGACCTTGACCCGATGACCTTGATATATGAATCTGACCTGTAATTTCTAAAGAAAAACCTGTATGTCAAAAATAAGCTTTCTAGGTCAAGGCTTTCGAAAGTTATTGTCTGACTGACGTACTCGTAGTCGTAGCCTACATAGTAAGTTCATGACACTGCGCTCGCGCTCGCGAAGTAATAATTCTAGACTGAATAAACCTACCTAGGCATGCAGTAATGATGTGCAGGCTATAATCCGCTATATATCGCATTTAGTTTTGTGGCTCAAAGCACAAACTCTTCACAGTGGAATCCGATTATATCTTGAGATCTCACGCATCGCAGTCACTAATGTTACCACTTTACTGCCGTGATACGGAGCCGAGAGTTAGACAATAAACAATCTGAATTAAGCTGTGTCCGAGGGGAGCACACACCTGCGCGCTGCCGCTGTTTTGCCACCGTGACCTCGAGATTAACCCCATGACCTTGAAACTCAAAGGTGACCTAGATATTCTAAAGATGCACCCTCACACTGAAAATGAAGCTGCTAGTTCAAGGTATTCAAAACTTAAAGCTTGAATTGAAAACAAATCCGAAATTCCCTGTCGTGACCTTGACCTTGGACCCATGACCTTAAAACTGACCGTAACTTAGATATTCTTCAGATGTATCTCCAAACTGAGAATGAAGCTGTGAAGCTGCTAGGTCAAGCCGTTCAAAATATATGGCTTGAGTTTTTAAAAAGTACAAAATAGCTCTCAATGTCAAAGGTCAAAGTCAAACGTCACCAACTTCGAAACACTTCTAGCATTCACCTTGTGGCATATTCCTACCAAGTTACATCAATTTCAGATAAAAAGTTTTCGAGATTTTGTGCAGATAGACAGACGCACAGACTCACAGACGCCGCCAAAATCAATATCTGCTCGCCGCAGCATGCGCGCGTGTAATAACATTAACAGAATAGACAAAGATGACAACCGACAGACACGTTTGGAAACATCAGCTGTTGAGTAAAGAAGAACGGATAAGTTGAAACTGACAAAATGTCAAATTAGCCAACCTCGTTGCGAAATTTCTGCGTGTAAGCGTACAGTTGTTGCAGCGCAAACTCTTGATTGAACGACGCTTTGTGCCTCTATAACACAGAACACATTGCCGACACATCAGATTATTGTCATATAAGGGGTCGTCAGCAGAGCTGCGGCTGTGAACTCCGTCGATTTTAGTTTGGGGGGGGGGCGTTTCATCCAATTTCCTACTCTCCCCCGTTCCCCCAGAGTCTGACAGATTCCCCGCCCCCCAAAAGGACGGGCATCAACTTTTAATGTACAAACATGTCAAGTTTCAAATTCCTCGCCATTGTGGGCTGGCATAAATCACGTGGAGAAAAAACCCTACACCGATTCCAATTTACAGTAACGACATGTGTGACGCATAGTAGAACTATAGACGGTCACGGTCGTACTTGCTAGCAGCGGCCGCCAAAAAGATAGGGGCTTATTTAGCCCACATGCACGTGTACAAACTTGAAATCCGTTACTGATTTTGTTGCTGTAACTAAATTTTGTCGTCCACACGACGTGATGCTGGAGGTTTTAATTCTTTGACTCGAAGTAATGAATGAAGAATCATCGCAGCTTGGTCTGTAAATTAATTGGAGCAAAACTAAAATTCAAGCGTCAGAATCAATCCAGAGTAGTTCTGTGCCCGTCCTCGACCACCAGGTCAACCTAGTTGACATATTTGTCTACCTGGGTTCATCCACTGACCAAGACGGCGGGTTCGACACCGACATCCGTAGAAGAATTGAGCTCGCTCACTCCTACATGAGAGTCCTGGACCGTGGTATCTGGCGGACGTCTTCCAACCAAACTTCCCTTGTATAACATTTACATCCTCCCAGTTCTGCTTTATGGTGCTGACGCGTGGTCGATGACTGTCACAGCGGCGACGTCTCTATGCTTTTGACCAGTGGCGCCTGCGACACATTCTTCGCACCCTACACATCCCATGTCTCATATCTGACAGGCTGTAAGCGAACAAAACAGAGCCGAGTCACCAGCACCATTCTAGACCGGCCTCTTAAACTGTTTGGCCATATTCGCCGAGCCGACCCATCACACGATCACGCACGTGCGCTCCAGGCCTCCATCAACCGTCTACCAGAGGATTGGCGACGTCCGAGTGGTCGTCCTCGCCAGTCTTGACTGCGAACAATCGAGAGAGACCTCAAGACCCAGAACATCAGCCTCTCTTCAGCCTGGCATATCCCACATAAACGTTCCCGCTGGGAACGTGTCGTGGAAACAGCTATACTCCGGGAGGAGCGAGCCACCCGATGATGAGATGGCGTCAACTTCTGCCGACTCCACTGCCAAAGCGGTTTGACTGCTTTCTAATTCTGTCACCGCATTAATTTGTTTAACTGTAAGCGACAACTGTTCATTTTTTTTGAAGTGCAGCTTTACACGGCTGTATAAATCCCGTAAATTGTTGTTGTAAAAATGACATTTTTGAAATTGCAGTACGAAAAACTCTGAAACCAGAAATGTATGACGGCTAAAGATCGATTTGTGCGTGTAACTGTGTATGGGCCTCCACGTGCTGCAAGAGCAATGAGGGTCGGTTCACACCAACCGTTTTCATAGCCACAATTCACGGGCTATGTTAAAAAAGCACGGTCGTGCAATGCAATTTCCGGGTATAGTTCAGCGACATGTAATCATTTTTCCAACGCAGATGGTAGATAGATCTAAACATCAGTCATAACTGTTTGTCACACGTGTCTGTGTGTCACACGCATCTATATGGACGACCAACACCAGCCGCCAAGACGGATGGTGTAAACCGAGCTTAACACGAGTATATCTGCACACGAGCTAACGAGGCGCTGCATGAGGCGAGGTTTCAGTGTTACAGCAGCAACTGCTGTTGATATAGTGTTGTTTCTACTCACAACTGGACAAAGTATTTAACATCATTCATCGAGTCATGTGAGCGTCGCGGCCTTGAACGCATCTGCAGCTGGTCATATGACGACGCACCTCCCAGATCAGGGTCATATAACAGCGTCATCACCATCAACTACTCACGTGAGAACTTAATATGGACTCTATAACCGACATGTCTCGGTTTTGGGTGGCGCAGCAGGGTTAGCGTCAATTGCTCGACTTGATAAGTCTGCGGTTCAACTCCTGACCGTTAAACCTTTGGACAGCAGCTGTGGGAAAGCTGCTTACACCCATATTTGCCCAGCGAGGTGTGACGGTTTGAGCAGCTACCAACTGCGACAGGCAAAGGCAGGTGCGGTTCGTTCCATTCGTGGACCTATAGGCGTGCAGGTAAAACTGTGAAATCCATCGACAACGCGTGCCATATCTGAGCACTTCTGCGATGAGGTTGCTTCATAAAGAAGTGTTATATCATGTGTCCTATACCTTCCCATTTCACTGTCAAGTACTCCCGGCATTTCGACAAAGCATAAGGCACATGACCCAAAATCCAAGCAAATCGGTCGGACAATAGGCCTATATCTGACGTTCACACGCTATAATCAACATTTTTCGGTTTTGATAAAAAGAGATTACTCGAGAACAGCGATAGCAATAATCATCATCATCATCATTATCAAAATCTAATTATTAATGCGATTGAGAGACCGCAATAAACACAAAAATACCAAAAACATAAAAAAACATTAATTTAACATTTAGAAGTTAACATTCTGACGACGAAACTGCTTTTAGAACAGTCAGTAGCTTTTGTGCTCAACGAAGAACCACAATAGCTATCGATGTCGTTTCTTATGCTTCCTGATTCACACTTCTTCCTTTCACGGCACACTACTTTTTATCCACAACTGTCAACTCCTCTCACAAATATTTCCTAAAACTGATCCATCCTATGCTGTTCACCATTCGAGTTGTGTAACACTGCGCGGCCATCTCAGCAACAGCTGAACTCTTGTACAAATTGAATAAAGAAAAGTTTAATGCTCCAAAATAACAAAGTTCTTTGTTTCTGCTGCCATATTGTGTATGGCAAAATAAAGAGTTTCATAACGCACTTTCGTGCCGGCAAGCCAAGCCTGGAGTTGGGTGAAGATAATTGAAGTCAAGTTGATCACACGTGCAGCACTGCAGCGGCAGGTAAGCACAGTCGACAGCTGATGACCTCAGCAATCACGGCTTTAAACCGGGTCATTTGTCATTTGTAAACATACGAAATCACGTGACTTCCCGCGACAACAGGTGCTCGTGATGCGGCGTGTACACGACAAACCGCTCGATAAACCACAAACTTCACGGCAACTGCAGCTACGACGCCACAAACTCAATGATTATTTTGGCAGAGAGATTCTTGCGAAGTTGACACATGTTCTCATTTACAGCATTTACTTACTTTCCAGTAGAGGCGCATCTGTCGGAGAAAATATTATAACTCAACGGGAAGTATTACACTTACACTTGTACGAGATCCGAACTGAAATTTTGAATAGATTTTTATCATTTGCATTCATAGCCTATATCAAATTTATACTGATCCAAGTGCATTCACAGACCGTGTTACGCAGATTGCATGTGTGTGTGATAAAATATTTTTTTTAAATGGGAAAAAATACTTTCGCATGTGCAACTTAAGTACAAAGTTAGCGATTCTATAGAATTTTCCTTGAAATCAGTTTAGTAGTTAAAGCACGCTCAGGCCAACAGTAGTTAAACGGCACACTCGGACCGACAGCTTGCAGTTGCCAAAATCGTGCGGTTTCCGAAGCAGGTTTGTAGGTGTACCGGTCGCATGACGGCTCGATGTCTGTGTGAGCAAACAACATTGTCAGAACAGAACAGTCGTCGACGACGGGCCGCAACAGGCAGGTAATACGTACAGTTTGTAGACCTGTGTCACCTTATAGGCATACCTTTCGTATCACAGTCAATGCATTGTACATCATCAACACCCCTTCTTTACACTCACATTTATTATTCACTTAAAAAGCTCGCTGCTCATTTTTCGCACAAAACAAAGCTCGGTTTCCATACTTGAACCAACTGTGCCAGCACAGCTCCTAAAGGTAAATGAAAAACTTTGGACACATTTGACATAGCGCCTGGTGAGGGAACCTCACTGCAGAAGCAAACACAATGTGCTGGTTAGTGCGGCACCACGCCCAAACTATTCGCAAAGTAATCAAATACGCAACTTAGTCCAAAGATTTGTGGACGCCACGACAACTGCAAAACCGCCACTGCGACGTGAGGTGGTGTTTCTTCTTGAAGTGCTACCTAACGTGTCCCCCTGTCTTCGCGGTATTTACAAGTGGTACGAAAGGTTTGTCATTTTGTGCAGTGTACGAAGTCGCGTATCATACCATACGCGCCAAGGACGTGAACTGACGCCGATGGGCAACGTAAGCTACAGCGTGTCCGGTTTCGGAGCGGGCGACGCGTCACGCAAATCCGTCCGAGGATCGGCAAGATCCTGCAAGCGCCAGCGAACTTCGTCGTCGTGTTGCCACTTCGTCGACAACAACTGGCTCCTCGGTGTCATCGGCGATCAGTACATGGCAAAGGTTGCGCGCCGGAAAAAGGGTCAGGTCACCAAGAATACCGAGGTCACAAACCTCGAAGAACTACTGGTCGACTCTGCCGCGCTTTACGCCGACCTCGACGCGAGCAGCGACTGCGTCAGTCCGTTCAGCGTAGTGGAAAGTATGGACGACAGCGGGGAAGGTAGCGGCTACTTTAGCGACGAGTACCAGCTAGTGGCGTCACTGAGAGATGAAGAGGAGAATGACGGAGAAGACAATGACGTCATGGCGATGTGTGATGAAGACAAGGCAATGATGATGATGATGAAGACTTCTACGACGATCTGCGGTGAGGAATGGATCAACTGGACCGCTCTGTGTCCCTGCTGTCGTCGTGATGCCTCAGATGACTCCATCGACTTACAAGAGATGATCAAACTTGAACCGATCAGGGCAAGTGATCAACAGTCTTCAATTGTCTGTTGTCTTTCTTCTTTTCAACCCAAAATATCCCGTCGATTAGCACCCTCAACATCTCGTCATTGTAATTCACGTGGCTTGTAGTACTTTCTGCAGTTTGCAAAACAAACTCACGTTTCCATATATGAAACCAGCTGCACGAGTTTAACCACTGCTATAATACTCTCCATTCGTTTTAACGCAGCAGAAGGAAATGTCAACTGACGCACGCCGACTTCGTGATAAGAAAATGTTCAGAAAATAATCGTCTCCGCCTCGAGCAAAAAAGTTCAATATTTCAGTGACCAACATTTAGAAGGTTCAAACCTCGATCGCCTCGTTGTGTTTTGTGTGTACTCGTTTATCTCTCTGAATCAGCATAGCCATGTTTTCATGTTTTTGAACATGCGTGTACGTTCATCAAATAGAACGCAATTGTCTAGATTTCTTCCATTTAGGCCTGTTACTAGTTGAACGATATTTCCATTGTCGACCTTCATACTGCCGTACTAACATCGTAGTTTACGATACATTCCATAATGTGACACTTCCACGGCAAGTTAAAGCTTGCTTTCTTGCTTAAATGCGTCTTTGCAAAGTTTTTGTGATATTAAAGTTGCGAACAAGGTTCTTAAAAGTGTCTTGCCGTGTTTTAGCGTATTTCAGAGCTCGATAACAATACGCTGTGGCACTACAAAATGACGAGGACAAAACAACATTAGCCACGAATATGTTACGAGGTGTGTCATACTGTAGGTCGTCTCTGCAGAAATGTATGAAAGGCAGATCTTCGGACCCGGCGGTAAGATCGTCAAATGTCTGGGTTGTTTTCACATGGGCGTCGTCGTGACGCTCGAACACCCGTGTCGCAAAGGCACCGAAACCAGGTGGCAACAATTGAATGTTTTGCTATACTGTAGTTTTGATAATTTCCAGAAATCGGCAAAATGTTATTTTTCTGAGAACTGTAAACGTACAGCAGAAATATTATGCTCTTGCAAAATGAGTTAATTGACTCACTGTCTCCCATTTGTTTCCGTACTCTGTCAAGTGGCGCCGCCTCTTGTCTTCCTCCAGCTGAACTTGAAACCTGCTGTCCACATCTTGTTTTGCAAATCTCCCTCCCACGTGTTTCTTGATAGTTATCTTCGCCTTGTGGTGTCCACTTAGTGCTTAGAACGTTATTTATTATCTATTTTGCATATGACGTCACTGATGTCATGTGACTGCAGGTACTTGATACACAAGTTGCGCGACTTCGACGACGCCACGGAAGGAGTTCTCACGGTAGTTCGAATGTCAGCTGTCAACGTCGGCAAGGTGTGGCACAGCGTTCCAGAAACCAAGAAGACCGTACAGCGCTCCACGTTCCTCGACTTCAAGAACGCGTGCGGCAACGAGTACCGCTTCTTCGGTAACAACTGCGTCCACTCGGTCAAGCGAATGATGGAGCTGCCCTGAGGATCTACAGTCAACTCGGCCTCAAGGCTAAGCCAACCCTGACCCTACACCTAAATTCTAATCATAAACCTAACCCTAAACCTAACTCTAACCCTTGCCACGATTCTAACCCTAGCACTATCCCTCCCTAACCATCCAACCATGGAAACCGGTTCACTTGGGGACGAGTTGACTACCACCAGCCCCGACTGCTACCCCGACTACCCTGATTTGACCTACACCCGGCCCAGTTTCTATGATATTCTACGACCTTAATTTTGTCAATTTGACAACGCACAGCAGCGTAACAGGATATTTTTGCGGGACCGTATCGAAGTGAGGGGCAGTGTACGACACTGTTCCTTCTTTAAAAACCAATTACCTTGTATGCAGTTAGTAGTAACCTAGTTAACGTTGTTATTAGTTCAAACTGTTGCAACTTGTATTACTGTATGCATGTGAACACTCGCATATTGCTTGGTGTCTAGGCAAATATTGCTTTTTTAAAGATAGGCCCTACAATTTCTGATCAGCACGATTACGTATCTGCATTAAATGCACATATTTCGTAATTATGTTACAGACTGATAGGTAGTTTATGTTGGTTTTTGCGCTTTTATGTCGCGCGCTAGTGTATGGTGCATAAAATGTACATCTGCATATGCAAAAAAGTGTATTGTTGAGTCTGCTGTGTTGTGCCTATGTGTAACCTATTAATGTATTGTGTGAATCTGCTGAGTGGCTAGGTTTTTGCCCACCTAGACTGTATGTAACAACTTGCTCTGACAGTTGCTGATCATTATCATTTAGGAACTCTTATTGCATTGGATTGAAGTTGGCCTCAACAGCTCTACAGACCTAGTGTATGCCAATGACACCGCCTTGTTTCTGCCTCAGTCGTGATCAGGATTCCAAGGAGATCCTGTCAAGCTTCTGCTCCGCAGCAGTTCCGCTTATTTTACATGTCTCATGGGCCAAGACAAAACTACAGAATCTGGGCTCTACCTCGGTAGCTTTCAGTCCTCTGATGGATACTGCTTGCCGGACGTGAAGCGTCGCATAGGACTCGCAGCTAGTGGGATGTCGTCAATACGCTGCATATGGAATGATAAGTGCCTCTCAATCCCAACGAAAATACGTCTCTTCCAGGCTTTGGTACTCTCAATACTTCTCTATGCTTCGGAGACCTAGACTGTCCACGCCGCTGACATGAAGACACTAGAGGCCTTCTACTTGAAATGTCTCCAGCAAATCCTCGGTGTTCGCTGGTATCAACACAACTAATTCAGAGATACCGTCCCATGCCGGGTTGGCCCAGCCCACTAGCAGAACAGATCGCCCGCCGACGAACAGCAGCTTTCGGCCATATCGCACGACTGGCCGACAGTATTCCAGCTCGTCTGGCCCTTCGTTGTCAGATCGATGCATCTCTCGGTCGTCTTCCCAGTAAACATTGGAAACGTCGTCCTGGTCACTCAAGGGAACAGATGGCTAGATCTAGTTCGGCAAGACTCTTAACTGTTCCCCTGCTGATTTGTGGAAAAGAGCTGTTCTTCGTGGTCATGGTGCTAGAACGACGCTACGGCTCTCGCTGGCTACGCGGACCTGATGATGATGAGTTACGTTCTACCAAGGGTTTTTTTTATCGAGAGGCTCTTTTGCCGGAAATTCCCCCAAAACTACAAAATTCCCCACAAAAACTTTAAAGAAACGTCAAAACAGCAGAACCACTCATAAATTACTATTAATCAGAAAACTGATGGTTCACTTAATCGATACTTTACCGATAAATGCACTGTGTAAGTCGTGTCAGATTTTTTAGGGGGAGGCGGTTAAGCATCTTGACTGAAAACTGCAAAATACCCAAAGGAGGAAACTTTGGCAATTCTCAGAACGGCGCTCCCAAATTGCGAAAACGCAAAAATATTATGTTATATTCTTATGCTGTTATTTTGGTTAGGGTAGCCTACAGATTTAAGGGTTATGGGGATAAGTTTAGTGTGTAGGCCGTCGTTTACTTACATACGAAATTATGTACACTGCAGCAATCACCACTGCTGCATTGTACGTAATTTTTAAGCGTTTAGGCGCTAGGTACAGTCAACTCGTTCCCAAGTCATCTCGTTAGAACTCGTTAAGGAATAGGTTAGGTTAGGGTTAGTGTTAGGGTTAAGGCTTAGGGTTAAAGCCATGGCTAGGTTAGCCTTGCGGACGAGTTGACTGTAAACCAGTCCACCTGGTAATTTGGGACTGCAGTTCTGGGGACTACCGAAACTTTTGCTGTTCTCCTAAGCGTCCAACAGCTAAAAAGCTCTGCCCTTGGACCCTGCTGGGTGCTCTACCCCAGACCCACGTTTCAAGATCGTTTTCCACGCGCTCGATATATACCCCTCACCACGGCATTTTCTATTTCTCCCAAAAGTGCTAGTGGCTGGATAAAATTCGTACCGTATAGACACTGGGAACATTAACAGTACACAGCTGCTCTAGTTACTATAGTACAGTGCAGTACTCTTGTTGTGCTATGTTCTAGGCAGCTTATAGGTCCAGCAGATTGGGTTTTGTCACACTGAGACCCTTACACTGTGATTAGCCCAGAGGCGGTTGCCTACAGTTCATGTTGTAGCACGGTGGAGTGGTTCTGGTGTGATTGTAGCCGATCTCGCTGGCCAACTGGTTTCATTCAGCGCTTTTACGCTGTTTGTTGGGTCACCTAACCTGTTAAAGTCGTCTCCGAAACGACATATAAAGTGTTGAGTGGGACGTTAAGCCTCTACTCATTACTCATTATTACCGTAGACAAGTTGGTCGTGTAGTTCATCATATCGGCGTCCGACAGTGGCGACGTCTGCTGAACGTCGGCGTAAAACTGAGCCACTTGCTTGCGATAACGCGGCAGATCTTTGGCAAAGAGAAGTTTCGTCGACGGAGAATCCTGCACATCAACAATGCTTGTCATTAAGGTTCGAAATATCAGTCGTATAGGTCTACTGAACGCAAACGAGTCATTAGGTCTACAACAGTAATCAGGATCGCCGAGACCTTGCCGAGGCGGTGTTCGTGTGTGGCGCAGCTGTCCATCAGCGTCTGTGCGACCACACAGAGACACGAGTCGACGACAACCGACTTATCGACGTCCAGTACGCAGTCAGTATTCGTTATCACATTCACCCAGAAACGCAGCGGCAGACTGCACACAATAACCACACACAGCCATTCACGCCAGTCTTATAAAATAATGCAAACTTGAAAAATATTTCACGAAGTCATTGATGAACTTTCTCAAATATATTTCTGCTACTGCACTTGAAGGCATATACAGTTGCACATAGGTCTAGATACTTGTAATTTTGCATACTGATCAACCCTGATCACAAACCAAACATTAGGTCACTCTGACCGACTTCAGCCAGCTGAGCGTCACTGCCCGCGAGCGGCTAGTTGTTAATAGGGCGACCAGCTTTGGGCATTTTCTTATTTGCCATGGTCTTAGCCAGTCTTTCCCTGCGTCATAGTTTTGAATGATTCACATGAGTGATGATAATTAAACAGTGCTGAGACGACAGTAGGATTTCGACGGGAAAGTAAACAGGACGCATAGGCCTACCTGTTACTCTTCCATGAGTGTACAACGTCGGGGTCCGTGAGACCGTGATGCAGGGCGGCAGAATCAAACAGATCAAAAAGATATTTCACGGCCGGCGGCAGACTATTGTTTGCTGTGAAGATCGACTCAAACAACTTGTCGATGAAACTCTGGAGCGTCATCTGCATTGTCCATTGCAAATAATATCACCTGTAAGCATTTACCTTTACAAATATTCGCACTCAACAGATGAGTTCAAACAAACGCAGAGTTGACCAAATATGTGTCAGACTAATGCACTGTAAATTAACTCACAATCACATTAACTTATAATAATTAATTATTTAACAATTGATTTTATTGCCTCAATATACTGTTTTATTACGTTAACTTCTACGCTGTCGGTTTGACATCACCAATCCCTATACATTTCCATAGAGACCGTATGGCCCATAATGACATAAAAAGTTATCCAGTTGAACAAGGGCAAAAATGGCGGCCAACAATCTTAAAAGTCTTTAACTGTCAGCGTTGTTGTTGTTCATCAACAATGATTACAAGAAAAACTGGTCTGGTACTGGCAAAAACTTCATCTTGTGTCGCCTATGAAATATGGACTTGATGTAGGATTTTCCTCAAAATGACGAAAACGAAAACTAAAATACAACTGACGATAAAAACTCAGCTAAGTACATACAGTGATAGAATACAAAGACATGTTTATACGATATTAAAGAATGCGCCGACTCAGCGTTAGGTGATGACAAACGAACAACCTTGGTAGAGAGAAGACGGGTGAGAAATATCTCTGAGATGACCTTGGATGACCTTGAGACGCCACTTTGAGTGGAATTGTCATGCCTCACAATGTGCCAAACGTTGTCATGGGCACTTGACGTGTCTTCCAGTCGGATGCGTGGAAGAGTTCCGACTCCAGTTTCCAGCTCCAGTACACCTTTATTTATGGAACAACATTGTTAACAATAGCAGCAAACATAGCAGTTTATTGTAGCTTTTTGAAAACAATTTTCCCCACAATTTTTCAGATTTTTTAGCTCTTTGATTTTAGACTTCAGTGTGACTATTTAAATAAAGTATGGCAACTATTAGTGAACTTACTTGCGTGCGTGCCTTATTGTCCTGTTCAACAGTCTGTTATTAGTATGCAGTGCTGAACGAAATGAAATGAAACAAAACGCATAACTGAGGTTTATGGTCTTTTCGTTCATTATATTTCCATCTACGTTCCTTCTGTTTCATAAACTATTCGTTCCTGGAGCATCCATCCTTCAACGAGTCCTGTGGCTGTGCGTCAGCGAGCCAGTGCAGACAATGCAACGACGCACTGTCACGGTGAAGGTTAAAGCGTCGTTTCCAGTCTCCGGGACTCGCTGACACTCGCCATGCAAAGCAACGCGCAGCGCAGCGCTTGTGGAAACGACGCTTAAATTCTGCGCAAGTGAACGAACTTCATCAGGTTGCACTAAGCAATAGAGAACGTCAGATACCATTAACAGTGCGTGTGACTGGGCTGTCTGTGTCAGGTGAAGTTTCACTAAGACGACGATTGACTAGGACGAACACAGCGCCGTCTGGAATGTTGTAGTGAGCAAGAGTGTTCAGCTGCCTCCAGCAGCCGTCTGCTGTGCGCCGAGTTGTCGCATCACAGTCCAGTAGTAGCAGACGACTGCTCCGACCAGACTTCCAAACTCCACACACAACGACACACATGCACCACATATTGTTTCCTTGTTGATTCAATTTTTTTACCACCGCGTCGGCGCTTACAGCAAAATTATCGCCATCAGATGCATTTCATTTCGGCACAATAAATTGCACAAAAATGCGGCGGCGCTGCGTGGCCGCGGTGTGTAGGGCCTAGGTGAACATCTCTCTTTCTCTGTCTATTTCGACATCTTTGACCAGAAAGTTCATTTTTGGTACACTTCGTTAGTGAAACCCTGAGTTCATATATAAAGAGCACCTGGTCAAGGTCAAGGTCAAGGTCACGTGTCTGTGTGTAGCCTACTGTTCAGGCTATTAACTTTGACTGCTTTGATCTAGACTACAAACACGTTTGGCACACTGGTGCACTTTTGTGCGGTCAATTCCCGTGTACACAAAGTGTTTGATGTGCTGTCTACGTCAAGGTCGGATGTCAATATCATGGGGTCAAGGTCAAGGTCACCGCAGTAAAAGGTCAAAAGCAGAAAAGAAGCAGTAATCGGATAACAAACTGTCTATGGCTAATCAACTAATTAAACTTTGGTACTTTGAAGAGTCATAATGTCCACTAGAACCAGTACATAAATGAAACAATAGTTTTGCTGGACTCACAGAGCTCAGTATCGTCAATCGAAGGGTGACAAGAGAACGGCGTGTTGGCATAGATAGCATCGAGAGCTTTAGCCTTCGCCTGAGATATTGTATCACAGTTTAACATTTTGCACGTGACAACGGCGCTCGTCGTTGATTGGCTGCTAATGACACTAGTCTGCTTCATCGCCTCCTCGTTGTCTGCTGCCACTGTTACCGTCTGTCAACAACATGGCGCCATAATGTTCTGCAACCGCATAGGCTCCGTAGCTAATATCTGTTGTGACTTCATAAAAGCTCATACAACATATCAGTGATGCTGACTGATTTAACAGTAGCCTATGATACACATACAGGTATAGAGGTAGATATCATTTATATGTAAATCATTTCAGTCTCATAACGTAGCCAGTGTTTTCTAGAAAAATTGCAAGATGCATGTACATAATAAATGAAATTTGAGACTTTACAGACTAACTTATGAACATTTACTTCAGCATTTTGTTACCTTTTAAGTTTAACTTAGACTACAAAGGGACAGACAAGCATGAAGAAACTGGTGACAGACTGACAGCAGGTGGACAAGGACAGACACACACATTAATACCCTGAACTGTAGTCTATACTAATGTACTATAGCAGTATAGTACAATACATTTAGCATTGTGTAACAGAAGCAATTAGCAACAAATTGCGCAACAGAACGGAGCAATCTTCAGGTGTAAAAACATCAATAGAAGATAATTACTACCAGAACTGCATAGTCGACTTTTTCACGCAAAAGTCGATCCTCGGAGAGACAGTATCTAGACTCAGCGGTGACCGCATCTACCGGTCCCTTCTGCGTCTGTCTTTTCACAGCATGGTAGAGCAAGAACAACGCTTTACCGGGCTCACCGAACCGCAAAGAGTCGTACATACAGATAGACAACCAGCCTGACAACAGTTTCTCAACCACTGTCTCTGTTCTGCGCACATGAACACAACGTATATAAAGTATTACCAAATATACATTGAAGAATAAACCGTTTTCAGTTGTACATTTTTGATATTCAATCTAGACATAGTAATGAATTTGTTGTAATAATGATTCTAGCTGTTATCCATTTTTATAATAATTTGCTTAATAATTCAGTTTAAGTTCTTTGTTGCATGTTAAATAAACAGTGGCGTGTAAGTCACATTACAGGACGTCTAGTAGGCACACAGACGACAGACGATACGACCGGAATGCATATTGCCTCCTTCGCCTACAGAGTGGTCCAAAAAAGGAGAACCGGTCACTTTTTTGCCTATAACTTCGTCAAATCTTAACAATTTTCAAAATTTTTCACTGTTGGGAAAAAATGTCAAGAAATAATGTATCACGTCTCGCCACACCTTAAATATGTTGTTGCACTACCTTGGAAAATGTTAAAAAATCCATTTCCATGCTGTAGTGCAACTTAAAAGCTGTGTTCGAAAATTAAATGTTTCATGTCACATCATATGTGCAGTGCACATTGCGCACTTCAGTTCATTGACGTTATACAGCTGAGGCTGATAAACTCGCTGCTGGATGACACCCCATAAATTGCAGTGGACCAGATTGACTTCCAAAAACTAAAAAATTCGATAGAGTGAAAAGGGTGTTGCCTGCTCGAAAAGTTCTACAGTAACGCATGGTCAGTGTGCAGGAGGGCAGTTGTCAACAATTAGACCTGTTTAAATAAAATATCTGCTATTTCAAAGAATATTTAACAATAACCAGAAAATGAGGTAATAAGTAAGTCAGCAACAAGTAATTAAGCTGTATTCTGTACATGCAAAATCAAGTTTGTTTTCACTTTCTTCCAGATTTGCAACATACTTGAACTTATCAGTAATTTCACAAGGTAGCGCAGCAACATGTTTAAGGTGTAATAAAATATATTATATGATTCGCATTGGACATTTATTTCTCTTTCACACAGTAAAAGAATTTGGCAAATCGGTTAAGATTTGACAAAGTTAGAGGCAAAAACGAGAGCGGTTCTCACCCAGGTGGGCAAAGGCATAGCAACAAAGCAAGTAGATCTGACCTGCGGAGCACCAGTTTTGGCGTCTTTTTCTCGACAGATCTGCTGATGAGTTGAGACAGTAAAGTCTTGATAACACTACAGTAACAAACAAATGATTAATTATCATAGCATTGTTCGTGCTATACAGCGCCCTTTCCGTTATCCTGCGAAGGTACACATGCAAAAAACACACTGCACTTGTTAGATAGATGTTGATACTTACAATATTCAATAAATAATTACACATTAATTATTGTCATTTGAGAAAATGCAACGTAACTCACTCAATGACGTAATCCAGCTTGTCCATTAATACAACTAACAACAGAGATGCCACTCTCGACCTGCACAAACCATTTCGCCAACTTCACACCGAATTCACACTGATTAGAGGCTGTATTCAGTGCTTTGACGCTGTTGGTTGGGCCATCTGATCTGTAAAAATCTTCCCCGAAATGACCTATAGAGTGTCAAGTGAAACGTTAAGCCTCTACTCACTCATTCACGCATGAAGATGAAACATGTGTAACTGGCACATACAGAAATTCTTAAACAAAAATACAAGTCGAAAGTGTCTGAAAAAGTTGTTAGAACATATGAAAATAGCTTTCAAGGTCAAAGATCAAGGCCAAGTGTCACTTCTAGCATTTACCATAAGACACATTCCTGTTAAGTTATACATCCGTTTCTAATCAGTAGTTTCTAAGTTTTGCATTTTTGAGTTTTTATGCAGACAGACTGAAACACGCACAGACAGACAGACAGACAGCACTAAACTGCTTTGGCAGCATAGCTGGCGTGCAAGTATAATATGAAAAAGAAGTAGAAATACTTGGATCTACATCCAGTTTGAAACTCAAGAAATAAACGATTTTTCTATGTTTCAAAGTTTACCCTCCCTCAATTTTGTTATAAAAATGTGCACATACATTTTGAGAAACCCTGCCCACACACAAACATCCAAAATCAAACAAATCGAATACACAATCTTACTATGAAGACTAGCAGTAACAACGTAAGAGTATAGACTGAAATGTACCAATAATTTATTGAAATATATTACCAAGTTGTTAAAAGTGTGATTAACACACTTGCTATATAAGTCTCAGCTACTATGTGTAGTAAAATGTGCAGAAAATGTACCTATCATGGAGACTAAACTCTTGCAGCTGCTGTTCCAGCGTATTGACAAACACGAGCAGGAAATATTTGCTGTTGAGAAGCTGGTTAAATCTATTCATTTTCGTACCAAATCCACAGAATTTCTGGTCGTTCTCTGCCTAACAACAAACACGTGCCCCGTTCATGTAATTCGCCTAATGAATTCTATTACACTTAAGAAAATTTCGCTGTAGTAACAAAATACACTTCTAGTGTTCTCCAAAAAGAGAGCAATTATCAATTCAGCGTTCTTGGCTATATGCTTAATGGAAGTAGTAAAAAAGACTCTTTAAATGTTTTTGCAATAAAGTGATCAAACGTACAAGTACAAGTTTCAAGTCAATTGGCACTCGACGTGACTCAACTAAGAATGCTCCATCTGTTTCCTTTCTTTGCACGAATCGGTACAATTACTGTAGAACGACTGACTGAGAAAATTACTGGAAAAGAATGTACGTCAGATTGTGAACCATTGAATACATTACTGACACATATTTAATTAAAATATTACGTTCTATAGTACACTAACTTATCTTATTCAGTTGTATATCTGCTAAAAATTAACGCAGACGAGCTCTGAGCTACTGACGTTACGGCTGAAGTGACAGAGACGATGTCGCAAGTCGTTCTGCGCTGGAAAAAGCATCTTGAAGACGTAACTCGTGAAGTCGCAGAATGGAGCGCCCACATCGCTCTGATCGCTGGCGATATCCGACACCTCAGTCTGCAGCTCCGCGAACGCTGTCATCAACATACTGGCGCTATCAGTAACATTATTGCATGCCCTACTTTCGACGCCTATTACATTACATTACATTACATTACATTACATTAGAGTTATTTAGAGTGGCCTAAAGTATAAATACTGCTAAAACACGGCGAGGAGAACTAGAAGCCAAAAACTCAGTTCGCAGTTAATAGATTTTTTATGAAACTGTTTAGAACGAGTGACATCTCTTGTCGTTGTTTATTGTCGTGAAATGTTTCTTTTTGACCTACCCAGTGCCATTTTAAAGAAGCGTTCTGAAAAGTTTGACAGTATATCGTTTAACTGACACTACATAGTACTATTAGTTAAGATTTTGTGTATTTTTGGTTTATTGTTTCTTTTTTTATATCACGCTTCTACCTTTGAGTGAATAAAGATGAATATAAAAACAGTTAGGAAGGAAATGATCGGAAAAAGAGATAAGTTTTGAGGCGGTTTCGAAAAACAGTCAGCGTTGAAGCTGAGGTGACGTCGGGCGACAGACTGTTCCAGAGGCGGCATCCGGCAACCGGAGATGCACGATCACCAACAGTGGATAGCCGTGTACGTCGGATCACTAGCTGCGATGACGACGACGACCGGAGACGGCGACGGTTGGAAACGGCGACGCTCTGGATGTAGTCGGAAAGATACCGTGGCGCCAGGCCGTGCAGGCATCGGTAGGTGAGCACAGTTAACTTG
>Ga0126335_1000549_pt1 | contig 18270 bp, 13 predicted proteins | sample OlaspJWI45metaG_FD_108409 | JGI IMG/M metagenome (GOLD analysis project Ga0126335, IMG submission 108409) | Marine gutless worms symbiont microbial communities from Oahu, Hawaii - Olavius sp. 1 OAHU.JWI-45 metaG | ecosystem: Host-associated > Annelida > Digestive system > Unclassified | place... | reverse complement strand
TATAATTAACGTGAGATGATCAGCCGGCCAGGGGCGCGCTCGATCACGCTGGTCGTCCAGGGTGCGTGACGTAAGTGCTGCACTGCTGTCCCGGCGTTGTCCCGGCATATTTTAGACAGGCCGGTTGCGCGCACAATCCGCAGCCGGATGAATAGCGACTAGGCTGACTTTCCGCATTTTATAGACACCTACGGTCAGCATGACAAGGGAGACCTCAGTATCACATATCAAAACAGCAGAGTTTCAGTAACAGTAACACTAATCATCAGACTTACTTTGGTTCTCCGCAAACCCAATCACCTTCACCAGGTCGAAATTTGTCGGCCATTATCTTAAAACGATATTTTACAAACTCAACACTCGATAATAATTTACACCTTTTACGCTGAAATCACGTAAGGAAGTAAGCTCAAGTTATATATCCACAATACACAAATTTATAGCACAGTTGTAGCCTAATATTCACTCGTAAAAAGCAAAAAATCCAAATCCAATGCGAATAAACGGGCGCAGGAATTCCTCTTTGCCCGTATCTTTTACAATATCACATACAAATTAAAGCACCTCCGGTTCCAGTTAACTCGCAATGAAAATTGTAAAGAACATCTTGATCAAGCCAGTGTTCGTCCAGACGACTTTTGAAAATCTTAAGCGTATCGGCATCAACCACTGAATCTGGTATACTATTCAATATAATAACAAGTTAACAACCCGTGAACAAAAAGAAAATTTTCTTAAGTTATAGTGGCTTGCACTTTTTTGCAATTTATATTTATTCCCCCTAGTAGTGCTGAGAGTATTAAAATTAATTTTTACCCTAGCGCAGACATCATATATCACCGCGTAAACGCCTATACTTCAATGTAGGAAGCTTAAGCTGTTTTAATCTTTTGCTATAGGATAGATGCTTTAAAGATATGATTAGTTTTGTGGCTCTTTTTTGAACTTTTTCAATTATTTCAATGCTGTTTAAAGACTCGTACTGTATTATGTTGTAATTGTGTATTCCCAGGTGTCAGCATATGCGTTTTGTCATGTCTGTACAGCTATATAAAAAGTATAATACTTTATCTATTCCAGAATTGCACAAATATCAGATACTTTTGTTGGCGCACAAATTTTTGTCTCATAGCAATAAATTGCCTGCAGCTTTTGACGGCTATTTTGTTCCAAATTCTGCACTTCATAGGCTAGCTATAGTACTAGAAGTAGCAGTAATTTACATTTGCTGTCCCCACATAATGTTGTGTTGGTAAAAAATTAATAAAGTTTAAAACTAGCCACCCGTGGAATCAATTACCTGATCAATTGAAACAGATTCAGTCTCCAAATTCCTTCAAACTACAGTTTAAAAATTATTTACTTAATAAAATATGCTGTTAGAAATAAGTAATATTCGGTAACTGTGAATTGTGTACTGTATTATTCTTAGTGCATACACACTAGACATTGATTTAGTTGTTTTAGCACGCAATGTTTGTGTAATTTGGTCTATTTTTGTTTTATTGTGTATGGTAGCATGGAAATGCACCAATGACAATGAATGCTAACTCCAATCTGTTGGATGCAACTAATTTAATTTCAAATGACAACTTCACACAAAACCACAAACACAAAAGCCCGCAACAGTCCGGCAGTATACAAATCCAGTGCTGCACTTCATATCAAGAAATGACACTCACTAACAAAAACATTACAAAAATAAAAAATTATGGAAAATAACCTGCTAACAAAAACATAACCAAATCAGAATGGAAGTACAAGTGACTGTCTATTGTATAATCAGTGATGTAGTACAAGTCTGACAGTGTCATCCAGTCAGACTCGAGTCCATACTTTTAGGACTCGGATTCGGATGCAAAGGACTCGGACTTGAAGCCTCGGGACTCGGCATCAAACTCGGCTCTGTATGATGTAAAAGTTAATTTTAATGATCTCGAAACATTTTCCACAAGCAAATGTATCAAATTTCAAACTTTTAAAATTGTTTGACCTCAGTGACCATATGAACGATGTTCAGACTACCCATTGCTGTTACTTTACTGTGAATGTTGAATTTTAGTTATATTTTACTGAAGGTCTGTGGACTTGGACTCAACACCTGAACTTGAACTCGGGAACTGTGGACTTGGACTTACTGGACTCGACTACATCACTGTATATAATACTAGTTGAGGTTACTGCTGTCAATGACTCGTCATAACGTATGCATAGCATGAAAACAAATGCAGAGATTAACATTTTCACGACAATAACTGACAGTTATACGACCATAACTGACAGTTATACAACTGCATAACACATAGCAACTCATGCAAATAAATTCAGTGAACGCTTTCACATTCGTGAATTTGTTACATTACATCAGCTCCATCTAAACTTGCCAACAGAAATTCTGCAAAAGGTTAAACAAATGCAGTGGAACAACTCATTCTGAAAATACTTTAAACACAAACACTTTTTTTTATCCAACTTGCACCTTCATCGACGAAAGTAAGATTAGCAAAAACATCAGTTACACAGTTAGCCAAACCTCGCTTCTTGAGAAAAGTAATATAACTATGCTCACAAGCTAAAGAGTATCTCAGACACAGTACATGCTAGACGGTGTTCAAAATGTTCTGTGCAATATCAAGTTTACACCGAACATTTCTTTCAAGTACATCTGCTATAGTACTTACCCAACAAGTGCAAACATCGAGCATAAGCACAGTAGTCAAGCAATTTCAAATGACAAAGTGTACACAAATAGTGACTGCAGACATGAATGAACCACAAACAGCTAATGCCATACAATAACAATCGAAAGTCTTAAACAACACAGTTACTTTATTACAGATGGTCATATGCATCTGTGAACCCTTGCTGCATAGGATCCCTAATTGTCCCCTTAGATGTCACCTATACAAAAAATGAAAAACGTGCCGAGTCTTGAAAATTAAGATCAACGAAAGCATACACACGGTGACAATGATGTTATTTGCTAAGTAACTCTATAGTCAGTTTCCGCCATTTTCAGTGCCAACTATTTACATTACATGTAACCAGCATTCACAACATACAATATGAAGTACATGACAGATATGGTAAATTCAGTGACATCAGTGCACCGTCATTTATTCTACATGAATGCTATCTTACTGACTGCCTGTAAAAAATGTAAATGTGCAACAAAATCAAATTTTACGGCATTTGGTGTAGAGTTAAATGCACAAATGTACACCAGTGGTACTTCATGACGGCAAACTTTCACGGATCAATATTCTCATTCACAAGAATTATTGACTACAAAATCTATCTATAACTACAGCATATCTTGTACAGAAAAATAAACACAGTATTCACACTTCAGTTCTCGGCAATTTCAATTTTCTGTCATACTTTGCATCAATTTAGGAAATTAGTGGCAGGATTCTGATATCGGTTTAGCAAAAAATTAACTTCATTATATTATACAAACATGTACAAGTAGGCTTAGTTAAATATGTCCTACAGATATGGTAGTCTTTTTACAATGTTTAGAGGACCAAACTAACCATATTTCAAACTGAATAGTAAATAAACTAACACTTTAACAATTTCCATATGATAAATGCAACCCACAATCAACAAAAAATGCAAATTTCCAATCGTTCTGAAATCATCAGTGCTTCATACTGTCAAATTAATGCTAAAATTCTAACAACTGTGTAATGGGGTGGCAGTCAACTCGTCCCCCCAAGTGAACTCCCCAAGAGTTAGAGTTAGTATAAGGGTTAGTGCAAGGGGTAGAGTTATGATTAGGGTTACTTATGGCTTAGGGTTACGCCCCTATCACACACTCCCGGATGAGACGCCGGATCATCCCGAAAGCAAAATTTTGGCAGTTCGGGACGATCATGGCTGGATCAAACCCAGACCATTCTGGACTCGCACCTGAAGATGCTGTGACATCATCAAAACTGACTGCCACTGCTAAATTCAGACCGATGGTGTCCGTGTGGCCTCCAAGAATGTTCCATGTAGGCACTGGCATATTTGACAAAGTTCAAGTTCAGAATAGTCCCAGTCTTTACACGGCACAGACAGACATTTTTGTCTTCACGGAGGCCCCCGACGTCAACATAAATCATTTTCTTCCAGGATGCTCTGGGATAAAAATTAAACATGTTTAATCTCTTCCTGACAAAGCCAAGTGACCATGGATACAGCCAAAGACAGTTTCTATGTGGTCACTGCTAGATCGTCCTGGACCTCATCCAGGAATGTGTGAAAGGGGGTTTAATGCCAGGGATAGGTTTGCCTATGAGCCAAATTGACTTGGGGACAAGACGACCTGGGACTAGCTAACTGTACACCATGTACTGAGTACAGGAAAAGCACAATACAACTCTATCTGGGACTTGGGACTCTATCTGGAACTAAGAAGACTGTATGCATACACCTTTTTAAGATCATGCCAAAACTAACACAAACATAGCATCAGCTATCAAACGACGTCCAACGGCAGTCTGAAAGACGATGCACCCTGTAATGAATGGTATGCAACACAGTACAGCAGTGGCAAGCAATTCACTGACTTCCCTGAAAGCATAGCAAGCGCAGTCAGCATTTAATCCCTTTACTTAAACCCATAATACCTGAATGCTCAAGAAATACAAATATACAACACTAACGTATTAGCTATGGTTCACATGCACGTACACAGATTCACAATATCACACAACGAACTGTAGAATTGCCGGACTGCATTACATTGTGACTGTACAGAAAGCAATCAATTCATAACATAGCTGAGAGACGATAGCGGAACTGTCACACAACACTTCACCGAAGGTCAGCAAAACTACACATACAAACACAGCAGGGCAGGAAGTGGCACAAACTGTTTAACTGTAAAAACACATCATCTACAGTATGCATATACAGTACGGCACTGTATAAAATAAGACTGATGGTAGAAACATGGTTACAGACATTGCAAAATGCAACATCTGTAAAAAATGGATAACAGCATAATAAAACAAGTAAGATGACTGCTGTCACAGGGCTTCTCAGCGTGCAGCACTGTTTATATGGGCCTTGATCCAGGGGGCATCTCAACAAAACCGTTATCACATCATCACAGCAGAGTCCTGAGATGGCTCCTACGTGCACAAGCACTGCTGACCTCTGGTGATAAAAGTATAATCAAGTGAGCGAAAAGCAGTGTATTTCTTCCATAATTCAACGCCAATTATCTCTGTTTAGGCATAATTTATCAGAAAACAAAAAGTTCAGGCATCATCCCCACACATTTGGCTATGTTTGTGCCAATTTTTGCATTTCTACAGTTTGTGGTTTCTGTGGTAGCGCATGGAGAAGAAAGCAATTTTTTTGGCGTTTTCGGTTCTTTTTTCATGTTTTTTTTCCTGCAAATTTTGCCACAATTAAAAACTTTTCCAGAAGTGCATACATCATCCCCATATTAGATGCCACCTTTGTGCCAAATTTGTCATTCTTAGGCCTTTTCGGTCCTGAGATATCACTTGGAGAAAAAGCGGTCAAAGTACACCCACCCAGCTCATTTTATGATCCATGAATCTCAGTGCACTGATGAAAAGTCAACTCATGGAAAAAACTCAAAAAACGCTGAAGAATGGTTGAAGTACTGTACACTATATAGCTAATACTGAGCTTGAGGCAAATACTAGGAATAAAGAAATGATGCTATCTAAAGATGACCACAACTGACCTAGACTGATTTAATACGCAAAACTCAAAAGCAGAGCTAAATCTCACAGCAAGTCAAAACCATAAAAATTACCCCACTTTAAACCCCAACAGTAAAACACATTAATGCTCACAAACAGAGGAGTAGATGACATCAGAATTTGAAACATTTACTGCAGGCCCTACAACAATTATCAGTTATCGTGCGGTAGAATAAGCTGACTCATGTCGGCTTTTGAGTGCACGTTAAAATAGCATCTCGTATCGTATCAACAACATACACGCACAGATTGGGTGGTAGCCCTAACCAGTTAAGCCATAGTGCTGTGTATATGAAAAAGGCGAATTCTGACGAATTGTGGAGCCGAAACTGCAGAACTGATTTTACTGAAAATTGAAATATAGGACTACGTCTGAGGCGATGGCTTATGTATGAAAGTAAAACTGAGTGCAGTTTTGTCTAATAATATTATTTATTGCCTTATATGAGTCTATTTATCAGAAAGTTGTAAACTTGATACAAATCAAAGACACTTGGACGTATGACCCATACCACACACATATTTTACTGGTAGATATTTATACATTTACAAGCCATTCTGCCCACCCAGTCGGGGATTAGATAGCCACAACTGCGACTTTCGTCGACCCAGGGTTCCGCTTCCCATACCCGTGTGTATGATTATCAGCAAATTAGCACCAATACATTGCAGGCTTAGGATTCCCAGCTCACGTTTGTGCCAATATGCCCGCCTACTTTAAGCCCCGCTTGCATCCCACTAGTCGCAATTTACAGGCCGGCAACTTAATATATAAGGAGCTTTGTGTGTATGTCTGTTTGTCCGCTCATAACTTGGGAACAGGTTCAAGGCACAAAAAAATTGAAGGTTATGGGAAGGCGGCCAGAAAATTAACACTTTTTTGGAGATGAGGAGGGTTGAGGGGTTGAGAATGTGAAAACTGGGGGTAGGGGGAGAGTGTGTGGTGAGGGGAACTGACTGATCTGGTGCTGTTAATCAGTTTTATGTGAAAGACAAGTCTGCTATCAGGGTGTCCACTCTGACTTTGCCAGTCCAATATTAATGACAAATATCAATTCTAAAGCTCACTAAGCACCAACAAGTGATAAATTAAACAAGTGCTTCAAACAGTTTCTATTAAACAATATGTATTACATTAGCAGATCATGGTTTACAAACCACTGAAACTCTTTGAATTTTCCAGGTATAAGTTTAGAGTATTCAGTAAGAAGAATTTTACGTCCCATTTCACACATAACAGCAATCGACTGCACTGATACTGACGACCACAAGAAGCTCAGCTGCGGCTGACATGTGGCACGAATGCTTGTGAATGTTGTATTCCCAACACTGCATCCCACTGGTCGCAATTTACGGGCTGCCGCAGTCATTCACCAGAGAGAAGCTGTTGACAGCATATTGGTAGTATTTTCTGACATTTACATACCCTTCTCCTATTTGATGACCTCAATGAAAGGATCTCCTCAAGCTATCAGGTTCATATTTGGTATCGGAAAACTAGAAAGGCCGGTGAACGTCGCATGATGACCAACTCAGACGTCTAGGTACAATACATCAACATGACAGATATGTTGTCACAGCAATAGTCGCCCTAACGCACTGCATTCAGGCGGAAAGAGCTTGAGTAAAAAGACAAAACATGCACCAAAAACTCACTATGTTATGGCCACAGCAATAATTACCTTCCATCTATTGCCGCACTCGTTGCATAAAACAAAAGTGGTCATAGGTTCATCAGCACTGCGAGTCTGCAGCTGCAAACACAACATACAGTACCACAACATCTCCACTAAAGAAGCTTGCAAAAGCATAAACTAATAGAAAAAATAAGGCACACTATAAACAACAACACATCATCAATGCTATGGGCATATACTGTATATGCCGTGTTCCAAACAAGACTATCAACTACAGCACTAAGCATCTATTTAAGTAAGTATAAAGATACTTTCACTCATAAAATGTAGTGGTCTATTTGGGTGCAACCTTAGCCGATTTATGTATTGTTTTAATCATGAATAAATGTTGCATGCATTCGCTTATTGGCTCATATCAGTGGTGGGCACAGCTAACCGATAAGTTAGCTTCAATAACTGATAATCTGCTAACTCCAAAGTTAGCTTCACTAACGCTAAACTGCTAGAGCAATTAGCAGAAGTTAACGACATCTTCTAACTTTTTATACGAATTTATCTTCCAGTTCTGTTTTTTGGCTATAAAACCCTTAAAATAGACAAGATTACAAATATGATGGTCAAGATAATCAAAACTCTCATGCATTATCAGTTCATTTTTTCTACTTAGCAGTTAGCGGATAAGTGAAACTGTGCCCATGACTGCTTATTATTCTAAAAGTACAGGAACCACCGTCAGTGGGCAGCGATGATGCCAACCTGGTTGTATGTTGTGTTGCGCTTGTGGCAGCGACCGCACTGAAACAGATCTGACTGTGTTCCAGAGTTGAGAGCAATCTGATGATCATTGAATGCTTCGCGGGAAAGTCGTTCACGAGTCTTTTTCATCTCCTCACTTGCCATCTCTTCCGGTGACATCACAGCAAGGTGAGCAATAGAGATATGGCATAGAAGAACGTTCTCACGAAGCCGTGGATTCTTTGGATCCTGTCAATCGATACAACATACAGCTAACAGAAAATGACGATACAAACACAAAGTATTGACAAGTGTCCTAAATATCACCACATGTAGTTGATTACTAATGCCAACAATGAACACAGTTAGCACACTCTGAACTCTGCAATGCAGTACATCTAATTTGAAAGAAAATTTTCTTTAAACATTCACATTTCTTCACCTACCAACAGATTCTAAGATGCTTCAAAATGTTCTGTTTCAACAAATATAGATAGCTCTGAAAAAAGTTACTACCTAATCAAAAAGAACCCACTTAGTGACTGTGCATCTCTTGCATTCTCTCTATAAATGACTATGTACTTTACGTCCATAAAAGCATAAAAGAATAAAGAAATATATTAGCCTACTGAAAGATGAAATGAACAAGACAGCTTACCTTGAGATTGGCAATGCGACTACGGACTCTGTTCTTATACTTTGTCTCGGTGCTTTTAAACTCTTTGAAAATGGCATCCTCCAAGGCGGCTGCGATGTCGTCTACATCAGCGGCTGCATCCGTCATAGCTGCAGTGGAAAAACACAACCAACTTACATCTACATTCACTCAATCTACTAGCATAAATGCACCATTGTTCAGTTGCAGTAATCAATGATTCTGTTCTATTCCTTTGTGGGGACTGTGGTGCACTAGCTAGGTTTTTCTTGTAGCCACAGTCAGTGCTAAGGCTGGCTCTCAGGCTAGGCTCAATGCATAACCCACGTGTGTGTGCATGAGTAGGTAGATGCGTGGCTACTGTCACTGTATTCAGTGACAGTGCATGTATGTGTAGTTAGTAATTTGAGAGGCTTTGTATCTGTCTATTTCAGGCGTCCACCCTGTAGCCACAGGTTTCTCTGGGACTCACTCACACTTATATGGCTACTGCCAACCAGCCCAAGCCACAACTAATACCACACGCCCACCTAGCTAGGCAGTGTAGCATAGTGAGCCCCAAGCTGGTGGGCTTTAACGCCGAAAGTATAGTGGTCCCATCTGTTATCCATGTGGCCGGCACCCATCACACCCAAGTGCCACTAAACCTGAGGGTAATGGCCTGTCACAGTTTAAAGAGGACACTGTACCTGCCCGAGAATTTAATCTCAAGCATGCCCGCCAAACCCAGCCTACTGAGAACCACTCGCCCATGACGAGGATCGAACCCTGGCCTGCACGTGCCCAGTGACTTACCAATTGAGCTAACTAGGCAGGTTGTAATCAATGCTTACCAGTACAAAAACTACTGTACTAATCAATGTGGGTCAAACGATACAGAAAGTGTGTTGTGCTCAATCTGTACATAAGCAGGCTGCTCGCTTACCAATCTAAAGTAAGACATGGCCATTTGCCATCTAGCTTGGCCACCTCCCAGCTACAGAGTATCATTACCCTTTGGGCGGTACTAAATTGTACTTCGTGAAGATACTTGACAAATTAGAACACTTTAGTGCCCTTCTGAATAAAACTGGGCTGACATAGCATGGCAATACACTTACAAGACATGGTAAATGCAACCTGCCACAAACTGCAAGAATGTTCCGTGTGGCTGCGGACAGAAAAGTTTGCCCACATCTTCGTAAAACACAGCTGGCCACTTGTGAGCTATTGACCAAATGTTAAACATTTGCATCTCGCAGTGTGTCAAATTTTATGTAACTGTAAACTCACGAGGAGTTTTCAAAGCAGCTGCGAGCATTTCACGACATTTCAGACGGACTGGATCTTTGGTGGGTGCAGCCGGTGTGATGGCAAATGGACACATGTCTCCTGCGGCCTGATCCTCTGAAGAAGACTGACCATCGGCACCAGACAGTGAAGTGTCAGCAACAGATACCATGGAGCTGTCGCCCGTGCCAGAATCAAACTCGCCAGTGCTCAGTGTGGAGTCCATGCTATCTCGATGTGACGACGCATCACTGGAACTGCGATTAGTACGTGATGCATGATGCCGATCACTCTCGTTATCTGTAGACAACAAGTAATATTGTCACAGATTACATATGCAAAGTATGTATGTAAAAAATATATCGTGATATCATCAAACTCGCATACAGTTTATCTCAGCACAAAGGATGTGAAACGGGAATCGGATATCTCATTACCGCTCGTAGAAGGGACAACCAGTTCTAAGAATTAGCAGCCGATTGTTGAAAGCTTTTGACTGTGTCAGTGTGGATTAGTGCGACTCAACGCAACATGGCATGTCGCCAACATCAATGAGTGCAAACAGTTATGAGTTAAACTCTGAGTCTAATAATCTATTGTGTGTGGTCACCCTGTGCCAGTGCCTGCAGCAGTCTCTGTATGGGAGGGAGGGAGCGTGCAGTTCAAACCATAACGTCTCACGGGTGGTCCCATGGTGGCATATCTTGCTTGATCTCTTTCACCCCTGGACTGACTGCAGCAGAATAAACAGGGGAGTAGCTGCCCGTGGTTATAAAATGTTGTTTATAAAGCTTTGGATTATTCCTATGGCGCAGCGGGGGTCACTCCTTGTTGTTGTTGTAACTTGTACAACTGTTTTGTCAATCTCAATGGCTAATGCGAGCAGCAAGCTGTAAATGTGGTGGTTTGTAAGCCAGAATAATCCAGCCTTATGTCAAGGCAGTGCAGCAAATAAACTAGTTTGTCATGTGGGGATGTATAATGGAGATCAGAGAAGCCAGTTATCAAAAATTAGGAGTAGTCGGCAGGAGCAGTTAACATCCCGCAGTTAACACCGTGGCACTGACCTAGTTAACTGTCAGTGCAGTATCACAGTCTCTTAACTGTAACTCTTGCACCCAGGACCACCCAGTGACATCTGTCTCCCACACACTGCATGCATTATGTAAAGTATTAAGTTACCAGCTGGCGCCGGCCATGGCCACGACGTGACCCAGGTGTTTATTCCCACCAGGAAGTGCTGTGGGGTTTGTGGTGAGTCTGCCACCGTCCAGGCACCTAGGTATTATGTGAGCATTCTAAAGTTCTTGAGAATGACAGAGTGGCATGCAGGGCAGTTTATTTGCCCATTAATTGTTGGTAATCACTGACAGACTGACAGTGGTAATATGCCTATATAACAAAGCAAGGTGTCAGGCATCATCCTGGTTAGTTAGTAGGGTGTTAAATGACTGCTCTTAACGTCGGTCTGGACCAAATTTCAAAGATGACCGCCGCTTCACAGCAGCCTTATCAGTCATAGCAGTAGACTTATCTGCCACCGCCACTCTGGTATCCATAACTGACTACCAGTTAACGGCTACCCCTTGTGAAAATAATCCGGCTTTAACATACCTCGCTGCATCTGGGACAAAGACAAAACCATCACACATTCACAATGCAGAAAACACAGAGGATACTTTCACTTACCATGCAGCAATTTTTTCCACGACTTGATCAATGTTTTTGCTAGATCAGAAATTTCATCATCTCCTGTTGCCTTTCGGAAACTGTTTACGGTAATTCCAATTCTGGTTTTCTGCATGCACAACAGCACAACCAAGCAGCTACTAACACATGCAATGCAAGAGAAAAGTTACTTCATGCACAGTCAACATGCAGGTCAGTATGCCAGCAAATGTCATTATTAGCATTATTATTTTATTATTATTATCAATGCACAGATTGAAGTGACACTGTCAATAAAAAGCTGCAGGAGCACTAGACAAAAATGTCCATATGCACATCTACAGCTGGACAGTATGGCACTATTACAGGACAGCGATACTAGACAGTGCAGTAATGCCCTGACAACAAGGTCTAATGAATGTCTATTCCTTGGCAGTCATGCCCAAACCACTGCAAATTAACCACATCACAATCATAACACATAATATTCATTGCAGCTACCTATGGAATGGTCACTGGGCACCTATCAGAGGAGTGGACATCATTAGAATATGCCATACTTACTGTACCGGTACTGTAATAATCAGTTATCAACAACACGAAATAGTGCCTTTGCCAGGTCTATTTATCAGTAAGTTGTCAATCTGGTATAAATCCAAAGCATTTGGAAGTACGACCCATGCCCATTGTCAAATACGAATATACCCGTGGTCCCTAGAAAGAAACAATTTTCATGTTAGTTGTTTATCTTCCTCCAACCCAGCATTAGGTGATACTTTGTATAGAGACTCTGTAACTAAGGTATTTTGAAAATTGAACAATATTTAGGACTTGCCCAGTGCTGTTGAAAATCCGAAAATTGCTTTTTTTTGGTAAATTGTTGTATTTTACTTGCAGCTACGTAGTCAACAGCAAATGTTTTGAAAATTTTGTAATGTTTGTGCACTGAGTAAAATTTGAAGTTTTGACTATATTTGCAATAGTGATTAATACATATATTCTGACTTGAACAATGGAAAAAGTTACACCTGCTGCAAGTTCTGTCTGCCTGGTTGGAGGGACAGCAGAGAATTTTAAGACTTCGAAACTTCCATCTCAAGGAGAAGTGTTAAAGGTGTTGTTCAACTACCACAGTGGCGAAAGTATGAGCTTGAAGGACAGCATAGACAAGACAGCATCATTGCTACTGCCGATCTGGGTAATGGCAAGAGTACCAACAAAAGCTGCATATCACGTCATTAAACACATCTGCAAACTACATGCTGAACGGCAGGAGCTGAAGAAATGCATCAATCGTAAGTCTGCTACAAACTTGACAAATCAGCAGACATTTCAGGACAGCCTTGATGACCTGTTTGACACTGCCCATCGTGATGCACTGTCCCTCATAAAAATTGAGGAGAACCATTTATTTCTCAAGGCTCAGTGTGAGAGAGTCGCAAAGAAACAATGGGTGGAGTGGACAGATCCCTCACTCTAAAGGAGAACGTGTAATGAAGAGAAAAGCAGCTGTGGCAAGTTATACATTGAAAGTCCGATCAACAGCAGCGGCTACACCTACTGATGTCCTTCATGGTGACGATAGTAGTGGATCTGATAGCAGCAGTTGTTCAGCCGTGCCATCTGACTTGGAGGCTGGTCCATCAACACAAAAAATTCAGAGGCTGACATCGATAATGAGAGGAGAGGCACAGTGGAGGTTGTAACTCCTGAAGTAGCTGCAGCACTTGATAGGACAAACACAAGCGACAGGAAAGCTGTTCACATATTTTCAGCAATGGCATCAACCGGACAGCTGAAGCATGATGTGGAGGAGCTCATCATTAGCCCAAGTGCTATCAGAAGAGCATAAATGAAACAGTGTGAACTTCTTGCCTCAGAAATCAAGGCCACCTTTGACTCAGAGGTGCCACTGATCTTGCACTGGGATGGCAAAATTATTTACGACTTCACTGGTCCTGGACGAGAGCATGTCGATTGTCTTCCAATTCTGGTCTCAGGACAAAATGTGGTAAAGCTGCTGTCAATCCCAAAACTTCACGATGGAACAGCAGCTACAATCTCATGGGCAGTGACGGAAAGCATGGATGAGTGGGGATTGCAGAATCACATCAAGGGCCTGCGTTTCAATACTACAGCTTCAAACACTGAAACAAAAGGTGGAGTTTGCATTCAGTTGACCGAGATTCGCCACGAGCTGCTAGACTTAGCATGTCGCCACCACATTCAGAGATTATGCTGGAAAAAGTCTTCAGCATTTACGATCTATCGAAGTCACTGAACATGAAGCTGTTTAGCCATTTCAAGGACTTCTGGCCGTGAATAGATCAGGCATTGTTTTCAACAGCAATGGAAGATGACAGCATGGCAACTGTGATTGCTCCGCGGAAGGATAGTGTGATACAGTTTGTAGTAAATCAAGTGGAAAAGCTCCAACCATGAGATGACTACTGTGAACTGCTGCAGCTGTCAATTGTCTTCCGAGGCAGTACTCCTCCACGTAGAATACGTTTTTGGTATCCTGGAGCTGTTCACCGTGCTTGCTGGATGGGAAGAGCTATATATTCCATCAAAATGTGGCTATTCCGCAACCAGTATGAACCTCTGCAGCCCGGAAAGACTGGTCGGAAGTCACGTGGTCTCTCATTCAGTGACCAAATTTGGAATCATCTGAAGGAAATATGCCTCTATGTCAAAGCAGTATATATCAGATACTGGTTCCAGAGCCCAGCATCGACAGCTGCTGCAAGAAACGATCTGGCCATGCTGTGTTCACTGTCTGCATACCCACAGAAGGACATTGCAAAGGCAGCCACTGCAGCACTTGAACGCCGCTTGTGGTATCTTTCTGAGCTGCTGGTGGGATTTGCATTTTTCAACGACGAAGTCCCAGATGAAGAGAAGAGACTGATGGTTCTGGTGCTGAAAGAAAATGAAGGATTCAAAGAACCTTCAAAATGGATCCCACCATTTATCCAAACATTAGCAAAGGGATTTCACAATTTTGTCACAACACTGACCTTGCAATTTTTTCAGATCCTTGGCCTGTCAGAAGAGTTCATGCAGTCTGATCCCAGTGAATGGGGATATCAGGAGATGTACAAAACGAGTCAGAAGGTCAGTCAGTCTGTGAGGGTATCAACGACCTTGCTGAGCGCGCAGTTGCTTTAATACAAGAGTTCATGCAGTCTGATCCCAGTGAATGGGGATATCAGGAGATGTACAAAACGAATCAGAAGGTCAGTCAGTCTGTGAGGGTAGTCAACGACCTTGCTGAGCGCGCAGTTGCTTTAATACAAGAGTTCAACAGTTCCGTGACACACAATGAAGAGCAAAAGCAATACTTGAAGATCATCGAAACAAATTCTCAGCACCTACAAAGTCTGCAGCTATAGGTTTGAAGCAGTCCACATTAGCCGTTGAGTTAGTGGCACTGACACATTCTGATAGTATAACATTTGTACTCTTGCAGTGAACTACAAAAACTGTCGCCAAGAACTCGATGAACCGTACTGTAGTAGAACGGTATTAGCATTTTATATCACAATAGAATACATAAATGTTAGATAACAAAAGAAGTTTGCATTGTACAAATAACTGTATCAGCAGCACAGTATAGTGACGATAATATTACATTTACATAACAATTTATGCAGGCTGTTCAGTTGTGTTCATTTTGTACACCAAGCAGTTCGCAGAATGAAATACAGAAAAATTCAGTTGGACTGGGCAAGTCCTAAATATCATATAATCCTGCTAATAGCTTTACTACAGCCTATTTATCGCCTCTACAACATAATAAAGGTTGGACAGTAAATTTCTGACAACTTTCTTTCTTTAGGAACACCCTAGTGGTCCCGTACCTGCAAGCTGTGGGCCACAACAGCCACAGAACTCTGCATCCTGGCTTGATACAGTATAACTTTGCTGACTTGGGCAATGCCATTAGCACTGACCAAGTGTTAGCATGCAGCTGAGACAGACAGCAGTAAAAAAAATGTAACATAATATCTAAAAAAAATATAATACCTGCAACACTTCGAGTGTCATTGGTAAATTTTTCAACGTCTTCAACATATTTTTACCATCCACATTATCCTGTAAAATAACCAAATCACACTCATTACATCTAGTACCAGAAACTTTGCATTACTGCTACCATAACTGTCTGTAAATGCCTTATCATTCTGACCACCTCTGTAGCAGCATGGTGTATGTTTTAACAGGCATCAGTTAGTACAGGATTGTACAACCTTTTGGCTATGGTGGGCCGCAGTGATTTCATCCTTGGCATGGCAGGCCAGCATGCAATATCAGCCGCTATCAAGGCGATGTTTGAGTGTGATTATAACGTCAGACAAAAATGTCAAACAATAAACAGATGCAAGCTATCTCTGTCACACATTAAGTCAGGAGAGTGCAATATGACTAAAGTGAACACAGAGGAAACTGGGCTTGAGCTGTTGAACTTGAAATGTCGACCGAGATTTCAGTCAGAGCCAGTCGTATACACGCTGACAACATCTGGCTGTCAAGTTGACTTCTCATCTTAGACTTTATGTGTTTCATGGAAAACTCGCTTTCATGTGAGCCCGTATGTGCTGCACAACAACGAACAAAATTGAAGTGCAAAGTCATTCGGCTTCGGGTACTTCTCCCGTGACACCAATCGCCAAAACTCTTTGTTATCAAGATGTCTCTTTCCCTGCATGAAACTGTCAGCTTGCAGTTGGCATAGTTTCATTTGCCAGAGGTCAACTAGCAACTCCACACAGGCAACGGATAAGTGGGCAGGTGTCGGCGGCCATATGGGTGTGGCAAATGTCATGAGATGCCCACATTTACTGCTGTGCATGGGAATAGGAATTTGCATGAGAATTGATTTGGAGCATCCAATGGGGTTGAAAATACTAATGTGGGAATGGGAATGACTAATTTTTATGAACTAGAAAATTCCCTGACGGATGAACAATAAATACTCTTTATTAATTTAAGCCAATAATTGACTGGCTGATGACTATTATGCTATTGTCTTCTATGTATTCATGCCGATATTCATCACAGCAGTGTATTCTGACAGTTTGTGCAAACAGTGTGCACGAATGCATACGAATTAATTCATGCGAATTAAATCATGTATGTATGCACTGTGCGCACGGCCTCAGATATCGTTTTTTCAATATATCGTATCGGTGACAGCTAAAATATCGGTAATTTTTGGTATTTTTCTGTATTTTTCCCCCGACTGTTTGACAAGAAAAATAATTATGTGAGCAAAATTAAGTACCTCACTTGGCAATGTGTAATTAGGTGATGCTGCTCCAAAGCATAAGTTAACAATTCGATTTGATACTTCGACGTCACTGACTACTTAGTATTTTACCTAAAAATGGCAAAAATACCCATCGCTTAGACTGAGAGTGCCACAGAGTGGACATCGTAGATGATACTGATGACATCGCCTGGCCTCTGTACTGAAAAGCGAAAAACTTAGCACTGTTCAACTTCAGATCCAGACCTGGATGCCGCTATTCTTTCTACTTACAAATGACAGCAAATATCATTAAAGACACACATATGAAGAAATAATCTACCAGAAAGCAGAAATTTTGAGTCTACACCGAGTTCTCATTTGCATTCACTTCCACCCATGCTGAGTGTATTAAGTCTGTTGAGAACATTTTATTAAGTGTTGACGTACTGCTGTATTATTGTCTGTTGTATGCAGCAACACACTTTTTCAGTTACTTGTAATGTTAAAAATTATTTTTCAAACATTTGTGCATCTGTCATATCGATCAAGACATTGTTTACATATAACTAGGCGGTACTACTAAACACCGTAAGAGACCGTCAAAAGTCATAAGTGACTGCCGTGGTCCGGAGAACGCTAGGACCACATGCGTCTATGAGTGCATTTAATATAAACCTGTGGTATTATTGGTAAGTTTTTATAAGCATAGACAGATGAAAGAATCATGACAAGTTAGGCCTACAGCATGAAGAATTGCTCATCACACCGTAATCAACAAATAAGTAATTCAATCAGTAATTGTACTCACAGTGAATGATTACATAATAGCTGAATCATTAACCTGTGAGACTGACCAGTGCATTTGCTCACGATTTACTCCGTCGTTGACAATAACGATACGCCTATTACGGCGATAGTTAGCACATACATGAGTCATTAGGCACGGACTTGGCTAGTACGTACACAATTAAACTGCGCTAATTAACTTTGCATTATCTACATAGGCCTTGTGCCTTCAGTGCTTTGACGCTGTTGGTTGGGCGGCGGGAAGGGCATCTGGCCTGTAAAAAACCTTGGGGGGTTGTGGGGGGGCGCCGTTAATCCGGTTGGGGTGGCGCCCACCCGGACTGTCGGTACCTCTGCCTCCATTATCTTCCCCTGCTCCATAAAAAACCAGAAGACAGGAGGTAGGGAAACCCAGCCTGAACGCAGCACAGCCCTATGCTAAGGCAGAAGGCAGAGTGTTTCTTCTGGTACCGGCCTACCTGGGTTGTCCTGGAACAAAGGCCGTTAAACGGTTGTTGTTGTACCTGTATAGGC